>Ga0307514_10000119_pt1 | contig 220470 bp, 195 predicted proteins | sample 16_EM_MG_FD_203088 | JGI IMG/M metagenome (GOLD analysis project Ga0307514, IMG submission 203088) | Populus trichocarpa ectomycorrhiza microbial communities from riparian zone in the Pacific Northwest, United States - 16_EM | ecosystem: Host-associated > Plants > Roots > Unclassified... | reverse complement strand
CCCAGTGCATCTCCAAACTCGATCGATCACGGCCTCCAAGTGCATCTCTCAGTTCACTCGATCTCGGCCTCCAAGTGCATCTCCAAACTAGCTCGATCACGGCCTCCAAGTATATCGTTAAGGAGCGATGGTGGGTGTACGGAGATACAGGGGTAACGGAGGTGGATTGAGCGACGCGGAGTATATATTCGGGAGACCCCGGGGTAGATAGATAGACAGCATCTCATTTTCATCTCATCTTGTCATACAACGAAAATACACACTCTATCTTTCCCAACTTTTGGTCTCACTCGCTCTTTCTGAGATTTTGTGAATCCGCGCAATTGCGTGGATCCTTACGTCCGTGTAGTATCATATCTTCTCTCCTTCTTCCTACGCTCCTCGAGCTGAATGTGGTAGGAACGTGAGGAGAGATTTTCGCAGCGTGACCCATTGCATTGCAATCCCGATGCAAGCGTGTACCGAATCGGCGATCGGAGGGCGATATGCAATGCGACGCGTGGTATTGACGCTGGGCGCTGAGTAATCCGCCACCGGGGTGCCTCTGACGGCTCTGACGGAGCGCGTCCACTCTGACGGAGGCAATCCGCCCGGACGGAAATGTTTTTTGCTGATGTGGGTGTGGGCTCAGATTTGGGTTTGTGTTGCAGTTAAGGCTGCTGTTTGAGTTGCCATTTCACTTTGGGTTTGGGTTTTGGATGCTGCTGCAGCTGGCGCTCTTGTAGCTCTCCCTTCTACATTGCATCTGCATGCTGTGACACCTCCAGGCCTCTGCTGTCCTGAAATGTAGTTCCGTCTCTTTCTTCTTGTCTGACTGGATGGGTTGGGGCTGCCTCACCTGTACATTCTTTGGCCAGCACTTCCAGGGTCATGTCCGCAATGCCCATCCTGCATGGTACATTGTCCTACTGACGATCATCCCACATGCTCTCCCTATCCAGCAGCCATTCTTTCTTGCCGAGCCATTGCGTCTTTTTACACACTTCATGTGTTTTTTGTATTCTGGCCATCCTGTTGGTAGTTTGGGGCTGCAACATTATGTTGCGCACCTGCTGCCTCAATGTTCTCCGTATGCAACTTCCCCATTCTCCCAGTGCGCTCGATTACTTTGAGGTTTTGCACCTCAGTCTTTTGCAGTCTTGTTATGCTCCCACTGCTAGCTTATAGCCATGAAGGACACGCATGATGTCTTTCCTAACATTGTGCCAGCGACGCCACTAGCCACTCCTTCTTCCACCATGTCCATATCTCACTGATTTGAGGGTTTTCTGATCATTCCTGCCACAGGGCTCTTCATACCCTCATGGGTCACCATCGGGGATAGTTTACATGTCATAGTTATTTGTGGCTAGTTTTCATGCTTGGCTTCATTCCATTGGCCCAGGGTGCCGGAAGCGTGATTCTGGGGTTAGTTTGATAGTTGAAATGGAATGCCAATGTCCATATGTTGCCCTCTGTTGATGTTGCTGAGTAATTTTGAAGTTGCTGTATTTTGATACTTGTCAAGACTTTTCACAAATCGACTCAATGGTCTGGACATCTGTCCTTAGTGTTTCTTGCTGATGCGCCCCCTCTCCTCTCACTTGTCAGATGTGATAGGAGTCTCGTACAAAGGTCAATTAGACGGTAGAAATCGATCTCTACAGACTGCATTCTGAACACTGTTGTTATCTTTGACTCACTATGCCATGTTTGTTTGCCCAGACTTGGATTGCTTAGTTGTGTATTGGCTAGTAATATGTTAGACCACCTGAGACCTCTGGGTGGGTCAGGGGGAAATTTCTTGAGTGGTTGAGACCTCTATGCAGCTCTTTTGGAGTCTTGGTACGGTATTCTCGCAGCAGTGGTTTTCAGGAATCCATAAACATGAAGAATTTAGTCATTGTTATAGTTATATGATTCACTATATTATAATGTGCGATGTAATATTCATCTAAGTTCCTCAATATGAATGTATATGGTCTATCTGGCTGGAGACGGTACTCAAGTGTACAAAGAGGGGGACATGAAAACCCCAGTTCACCGCACCTAGCGATGCACCTGGAGGATGTTGAGGTGGGACAATCTGTTTCTCACCACCGCCACCACCACCACCATTGTGTTTGGCACGGGGCTGCCAGTGGGAGGAATATGGAGAAACAGCAATACTGGATACTGACTACGCAGCAGCGTGCAAAAATACTCTGTGGTAAGGATGGTGGTAGCAACTGTTCCATATTCCCAGGTCAGTTCCGGTTCCAGTTCCACCGGACACCGAACTGTGGCCATGGGTCATACTACACCAAACACCCAGACCGTTGGAAATGGGCCAGTTTTACCTCCAGAACCCAGTATTTCAAGATCACAATTTTGGCTCCAATAACATAGCTGAGTTCTTACCGTATGATGACATGATCAAGACGTGCATTGTGCAGTAACAGTAGCTCTTGCATCGCGCGCTATCAGATGTGCGATCGGACCAATACTGATTGGGTCGCTATCGAAAACCCACCAATTTCGCATAAAATATGATGTTACTTCCCAGCGATTCAACAAATATGGATCCGATCGCCAACCTGACAGCGGGAGGTGAATGAGCGGCTAAAACTGCACAATCGACATATTGATCATGTCATGATACCATCAGAACTGGGATAATTAATTGCAGCGAAACATACAGGAACCTTGAAATAGAACGGCAGTCTGTGATCAACCCTGCCAACAAACCGCAGGTTGATGTCCAGTCTGCACAATAACCCGGCCAAGACAACCGGGGTTGGGTATCTGGACAGGTCTGGAACCAAACTGAACCCTGTTTCCAGTCCAAACCTGGAGCACTGGCTGATTCCACTCACCCGTTGCTAACACTAGATAACGGAGATGAATGGAGAAACAGTAATTATATATTTCAGAAACCCCAGGAGAGATAGACATCATCCCAGCACATGAAATGCACCATCTATCATTCCCAGCTCTTGGTCGGTGGTCTCCTGCAGCGCTTGCATAGATGCAAACAATTTGTGGGGTTCCTAACACACTCTTTACGAGATGATATAGATGCACACAATTTGTGTCTTTCATCGTGGCTGAGTACCCATTCATATTGTCTCACCCTCTACGTACTATGCCCGAGTGCGAACGGCACATTCCGCAGAATTCTCTTTCCATGATCTGAGTTCTCGGCCATTTCACCACACCACTCTTGGGATTTTAGAGATGTAGTTGGCAACTACTAGCAAGGGAGTTTGGAGATGCACTTCAATGCAGAGATCGAGTAAACATAGAGAGGCACTTCATATCCCTAGGCGAGGCAAAGTGGATACCATGATTAATTGATCATAAAGGCCATGATCTACCGAGTGTGGAGATGCACTTGGAGGCCAAGATCTTATAAGCTCAGTAATGCCCCTTCAGGCTACAATTCAATCAGGTCAGAGATACACTGGGAGGCTAGAATCGAGCAAGTGTTGAGCTTCACTCAGGGGCTGTGATGGGGCGTGTATGGAGATGCAATTTGAGGCAATGATCAATCAACATTGGAGAAGTACTGGGAGGTGATTGATCTAGAGGCAGTTGATCTTGAATGAGGTGCAGCAGCAGCAGAGACTCTTGGAATTGTTTCGCTTCGAATTATCGGAATGTACAGAATTGAGTAGAGTAGGGTCTGCCGAGTGATAAGAAACTGAATTGGAGCAGCAGACAGTCGATCTTGGGATGCTGTATTCGTCGGGGGATGGCATACATTATCTTTGCTGTACTTGGTATCTGCTTCACTCGGTGTTTACTCATCATCATCGCATGCAGAGATAGAGGGAGATGTATTTACTCCGTTTCCATAGGTGATGGTAGAGTTGAGGACAAGGAAAAGTGAGATGAGAAGAGATGGCAAATAATTCTGAGAAACTGAAACTTAAGTGAATTTCGTGTGTTCGTCAATTTGCCAATCCAGATACCCCAGATACAACTCCCGATCTAGTGGGTAGTAACTCCAATACAAGGAATTCACAACCGAAATAGGCAAGGCATACCCGTGATTTCTCTTATCTCCTCCTATGTGCCATAGTATTCCAATCAGCATCCACCATTTCCCTTTCTTGTCCACAACTCTACAATCATTGCAGCACAAATAGATACGCCAGCACACACCATCGCTCCGTGCCATAACGATGAGTCAAAACCAAGTACAGTATACATGGAGTACGTCATTGACACATAATTATCCGCCATCCCATGATTGTCAGGTTGAGATGTCGACCCGTAAATTGTGCTTCAGCTTCCGGTGTGCCTCCTGAGAAGATCAACATCAACAGCCAGGTCGCCATGAGTGTGTAAAGGTAAAGTCACCTTGTCACATTCTCATGGTTGCAATTTAACTAACCGAAGAATAGTGTCTCCTCAGCACCCAGCGGGTCTCCCATCAACCACATTCAAGTTCTCCTTTAATCTCGCTTGATCATGGCCTGCAGGGGCATCTCCAAAGTCACTCGAATATAGCCTTGGAGAGCATTTGAAACTTTTCTTGATCATGGTCTCCGAGTGCATCACCGATCTTGCTATATTGTTGCCTCCAAGTGCATTGCCAAACTGACTCAAACACTGTCTTGGAGTGCATCTGGAAGTTGACTCCATCACAGCATTCAGGCGTACTCCAAACTCACTCGATTATGGCCTCAAAGTGCGCATGATCATGGCCTCCTAGTGCATGTTCAAACTCGTCAGATCACTGCCTCCAAGTGCATCTATGAGGTCACTCAATCCTCATCTCCAGGCATACCTGCAATTGCTTTCAAGTATCGCTCTTGCCAGTCCAGATATACTCTGTGTAGATGGGTAGCATCACATATCCAAAGATCCATAGATACATAGATACGTTGATACATAGATATATGGATGAGAATAGAAAGTAAATACGAGAGTTTGAAAAATTGTTGAACAATGAGCAGTAGCTGTGACTTTAAGGAGCCCCATCCACATTCCCAAGGAAGATGTTGTTTTTCCCAGACTGCTCGATGGTTGTTCCAGGTGCTCCCAGGCATCTCCCCATCACTTGAAGGCTTTCTGTCGGTGCTCCCAGACATGTTGCTGGTGCCCTCCTGTGCTCCCAGGATTGTAGTTCATGCACCCAGGTGAACCCTGAGGCACTAAATGGCCAGTGCAGCAGTTCTGTTATGTCTGGGATCTGACCGACCAGGAATTCTGGCCCGACAATTTGGCAGCACTCCTGGAGGCTCCCAGCAACATAATGATATTTTGTTGATGTAGGCTATTGGCATGGTGCAAGGCATATTCCAGTCCCTCTCTCCACAGCTGCCAGTAGATCTTGAAATATTCATTCCTGATTCTGATTGTCTCCTGTCGTGTTTCCGAGCAGTAGTAAGAGAAGATTTGATTCATATCTTCGCCAGGCAGGTCAGTCCCAGTATGAAATGAGATTGTTTTATCTGGATCAATGAATTTGGTATTGTCCACTTTGCAATTGTCTGGAGCACCCATCTTTCCTGGGAGTGGATTGGACTTTTGTCCTGAGCAATTGTAACGGCCAATGACTCGATGAATTGCCATTGATCGTGCACATTGTTGGATGAAATATTCGTGGTAGATCCAATATGGCTTGATGGTCCCGTACTGGACAAACCTGCAAGGTCACTGGAGACATCAGTGGCGGATGCAGATTGTGGGTGCTCAGTTGACCTTGTAATTGGTACTGTTAAAGTGATTGGGTTATTGCATGGTGGTTTAGATGGTGAATTGGTAGTAATTGGTGCTTTAAAATCAACTGCTGATTTGTAGCTTTCTAGAAGTGAAGTTGGATCAATTGTTGCTTGTTTTGATGGTGTACTTTTTGTTTTGTTCTTCCGTTAGTCCAGCTTCTTCACCTCTCACTGTTATCCCTTGCAGCTTCCTGCCCAGTCATTGGTCTGTTGTGTTGTATTCACAGCAACTTCTCCCTTTGACTAGTAGTATTTTCATTAGTGCAGCTGGCTATCTTTGCAGCATTACTGATTCCTTCTCTTAGTATTCCTTCAGATTAGTGAAATCCATAGGATAGAGGTGATGTCCTTTTTAAACTTAACTTAACTCCTGCTGGTACAAGGTCAGTGCCTGTTTTTCCAGTATTAGGTCGGTGCCTGTCGTCTCTTTGTCAGATCTGTAATAAGTATTCAGTGATTGTCACTGTAGGAAGTCAATGTCTATTGTCCTGTTATTTCATTGATGCCAGCTTTTCAGTATTTGTTTCAGTATACCATCAGTACCTGTTCCTAGTGATTTTTCTGTTATAAGGTTGGTGTTTTTTATGCCAGTGTTAAGTTCGTACGTGTGTCTTAGTGTTCGTCCAAATATAATATTGCTGTATTTGCACTGGTGTTTGATTGACATCATTTCATCACTGTTCATTTGGGTACAATGTCAGCGCCATTCTTGTTTGTGAATTCGACGCACTAGGCTAATCACATCTGGTATTCCAATCTGATTTTGTTTGTACTATCCCTAGCAATGTTGCTATATCAATCAGTAATCACTCTCCATGCATGGTTCGTAGGGCATGTGTGTCTGTTCACTTTGACCATCAAGGCAGCAAATACATCAAATATAAACTGGGGCATACTAATGTCGATATAATATGACTACTAGTAGCATATCTGAATACAACCACATATGTGACATCCAAAATGTAGATGCAGAGATTGGAACTGACGGGTCAAGCCAAAACTGGCTGTGCTTAGCGGTTGACAGGTATGGGTCATGGTTTGGTCTGCTAAGAGTCCACTGGTCATGTTTTTGGCTGGGTCCGGAACTGAACCGTCCCGTTTTTGCGATCCTAACCCGGACCTGTTGCTACCTGTAAGTATGATTATATACTAGAAGCTTTGCCACTGTAGTACATAATCAAACTATTGGTCACTTTGATAGGCAACAATGCTAGCAACTAGGTTGCTACTAGCTACTAACAATGTGCTTGTGAAGAGTGTTGAAAGATTTTCTGTGTTTGATGTTGGATAATCGAACGGCTGTGCAGTTACATTAACTCATAGTCAACCAATTCCCTGCCTTGGTGGGCAACAATGGAAGTGCCAATATCGATTCAAATTTCTGACATTGAGCGTCAATGTTGAGTCAACTATTTTTGGTCTCCCATCTTGGATAACGAAAAGGCTGTGCAACAGCATTTACCCATTGTCAATTTACTTGCTGGGTTGAGGTGCAACAACACTAGGGAACATATTGTTACCACTTTGTAAAACTGAATGGCAACAGTTTTTGTGGGGGCTCTGTATGCTACACAGCAATGGACTGCACAGCGTTATTCCAACATTGAGTTTTAATGGTCAGTCTTTTCGACATGCCTTTGTATAAAACTAGATACATCTGAACACAAGTTTACACTGGTCTTACTTTTTTCTTGCTACTTGCTCTCGCGTCAATAATTAAGAACCTGCATTCTACTGTACCACTATGTAACATTTGACAGTCTCTCACATCAAATTGCACAGCTTTAAAATATTGAAAGTGATCTTGAATTCAGAAACTCTTAATAGTTCATTGCTCAACGTTTTCAGATCGTCCTAGAATGAAGCTCCCTTGATTCGCGATTTTGGCAATCTGACTTCACACATATCCTTTGGCATGTGGTGTGCTTCTCTGGATGTGGGCTCGAAGATTGCGATGACTATTAACCATTCTACACCTTGGGCATCAAGGTGGGTATATTCACAATGCGGAATTGATGAGACTGGCAGCCCAGGCAATACGTGAGTCATTAGTCATACAGTTATCTGCCAACCATCAGAACAAGGCAGCAGCTGAATGGTGAAACACTTGCTGGCAACAGTGCACATCACAAAGTTAAATGAATTAACAGAGTCAGAAGCTACTGACTTGACTTGTTCATCTGTTGATGAAACTAATGTTGCCATACTAAAGAGACCAGGAAGTCGAGGAATTGCAACAGTAAGTTCACAAAGCAAACTTATATTTGACATTTGGAATTTATCCATAATAACCAAATTGACAAATAATACTCTCCAAACTACTAGCTAAGGACATTGTAACTGTGGAGTTTTACTAAGACACCTGGAATCGCAACCTCAAGTTAGAATTTGTTTCTGCTCATAGTCCAATGAATGCTATATCAAACCAAGTGCTGCAATTGTCATATACTGGATCATAAACCAAGCTGGTGCTGCCATCTGCCTGCACCCTTACCAACGTTTGCCAGAGGAAATCCTCACTCACAGTTGGTGTTAGCAATGGGTCCGGGTAAGCTGCCAGTGGTCCGGGTTTGGGCCCCAAAAACTGGTCGGTTCAGTTCCAGACCCATCCAAAAACCCGACCCGCTGATTGTTGGTGGGCCAAACCCGGACCCATACCCATCAACTCCCATTTTTCGTCTCGTTTGGCTTGACCCATCTGTTCCAATCTCGGGTTGTACGTTTCAGGTTTCACATTGATGGTCGCATTCAAATATGCTACTGATAATTGTAAAGTATTGACATTGGTATACCATGGATTATTTTCAACATATTGCACACCATAATGAGCAAAACAAACAAACCCACGCACTCTACCACATTCTGAAAAAGAGCATCAATGGTGCGTCAATGGTGATTGGTCTTGCATCTTCAGTAATATTAGTGGCGCTTGATGTCAAGTATTCATAAACAAGGATATGGCAGCCTTTATAGGCACATGTGTCCGGGATGTTCCCACCACATTCTCTGGGACAGTAACACCATATTTTATTTACCAAGCTAACACGAAGTATTCCTTAGCCTTTTAGTGTATAAAAACAGTCAATATGATGTATATAGACCATAACAGCCACATTGCACTGTGATTAACCATGATGGAAGGCCAACAATCGTTGACACTCCATTGACACTCAATTTCATGATGGGGCAGGGAGCATTTCACTTGCTCTTTTGCCTATCAAGGCAGCCAAAACTCCATTGATGGCTATTTGAAACCTGTCATACCCCAGATTGTGCAAGATACACGACCAACAATCATTGACGCTCTGTTGATGGTCATTCTCATGATGGCACAGGGACAGTATTCCAATTTGTTTTGCCAATAAAGCCGGCGAAAAATTCCTTCATGACTGTCTGCAACCTATCGGCAGTGTGAGTACCCAGGAAGCATGACCCACAATCCTGGAAGCTCCATTTACGCTCATTTTCAAGTTGGGTCAGGGATGGTTTTGCAATCTGTTTTCCCAATAAAGGCGGCCAAAAATGCCTTTATGACTGATTGCAACTTATGGGCGGTGTGATTACCCAGCATGCTTGAACACAAATCGTTCACGCTCTGTTGAAGTTCATTTTCAGGATGAGGTAGGGAGTGTGTCGTGATAATGTATGCCTATAAATGCATCTAATATATCGATTATGTATAACCATGTCCGAAGAAATTTTGGATTACCAGACTTTCATCACCCGAAATTGTGGACACTCTGTTGACTCTCATTTTGCCATGGGTGTATCCACAATATGCATTCATTTGATTTGGCATGGTCCATTATTTACATTGTTTTGGCAGCCTTTCTAGCATTTTCATTAGTACTTATCCATTTCCAACAGCTGTCGGGCAATCCCTTGCCGAAACGCAGTCACCTGAACCTAGGCCCTCCGAAACTGCTGGGATCTTGCAACATGCTGCAGCTGAGGCGGCTGTGGTGCAGCTACAGTTGCTAATCCCCCTCACTGCTGCCCTTGTCGAGATACTTCCCGGGCATAATCCCTCTTGGACAAAAAGTTATCTCCGGTTGATATCCGGATATCTCACCACCATGTTCCCTTTTTGATCCCAAAGTTCATTTTCCACAATCATTGAGATTGACTATCCCTTCTTCCTTGTTGGTGTGCACATTGGGACAGATCATGCAGATCTGTCCTAGCTCATCACAATAGATACAGGGACCTAATCCTTGCCATGGATACTGTTGGTAATTGGATCCCTGTCGGTAGTAAGTGGGTCCCATGGGTGCACTTGCAGGTGAGAAGTTCATTGGTGTGTGTGGAGGTGGATGGTCAGCGTCAACGGTGTATGCCCTGGCAGTCTGGTATCCTCGGTATCTGAGCTCATTCGCTTTGCTCAGCTGGAAAGTCCGAGCCTCGAAGGCCTTCATCATATTGTCCATTTTGGTGTTGATTATATTTTCGGCTATACGGATGGGAATTTCATCCAGGACTTGCGTTGGTGCCAGGTTCTCTTTGTTAGGGATTACCTGATGGTCCACCATTACTGGCATTTGCGGGAGACAAAGTCCCGCTGGGATTGAGTCACAAGAGACTCCCGGCGCCATATGTGTACCTCCCATATCCAGTTGTGCGAGGCCATCAGCAGTAAAACATTTGTCCAGAATATGTTTTCGGAGTGTGTCAAATGTGAACATCAAGGGGTCTCTGGGAACTAGTTCGAGTTGCAATACCGCTATCGATTTTAACTCTCTTGGGATAGCTCGGAGTAACATTTCAGCCTCCGAGTACACGGCCAAGGCTCCCTTCTTGATCATAATGCACCTGATGTTGTCATTGGCAAGGACAAAGGCTTTCAGGCCGACGTGCCCACGTTTGAGCTGGTGTTTGAATAGTCACTTCAGGTACGATCACATCTACAGATAGACATAGCTATCGGTGTGTTGGAAGGTGTCCTTTAGCTTCTCTTGCAACTGCACCCAGTCCATCCTCAGATATCTGTTCATCATCTTGATTGTTTCCTGGATGATTTCTGAGCAATAGTACGGGTATGTCACAATCATGTCTTCGGGCACCAGGTCAGTCCCAGTGCGAAAGGAGATTCTGTCGTATAGCAAGATGAGTTTGGTGACGTCCGCTCCTCCGAAGACTGGGGCGCCCATCGTGCCTGGGAGAGGCATTTCCTTCTTTTACTTCCTGATGCCGAGGGCCCAGGACTGGATGAATTGCCTTTTATAGTGTGGATGATTGGGGGAGGCATTGGCAGATGGTTCAGTGCTGGTGAAGGATTCTGCCTGGCTTGAGGGCCCAGCACTGGAGGTTGCGGTTCGGTCACTGGGACCGGCGGCAGACATGGAGCAAGAGTGTTCAGTTGACATCTTGGTACTATTTGTAGCAGTTTGGAGGTGGGATAGTGGATTAGGTGGTGAATTGGCAGTAATTGGTGATCTAAGATCAATTGCTAGTTTGTGAGTTTTGGAATGAGGGGTTAGGTCAATTGGCGCTCTTTTTGAGGTGAGCTCTTTCTTTCCATCTTTTCTTAGTCCAGCTTTAGAACCTCTCACAGTCTTCTCTCATAGCTTCCTACCAAGTCATCTATTGTATTTTATTCCCTGCGACTTCCCCTTCTGACTAGTAGTATTCTCACTAGCACTTCTAACAATCTTACCGGCATGGTTGATTTCATATCTTAGTATTCCTCCAGGTTAGTGTCTTCCTTAGTGTGGGGTTGGGATCTTTTTTTTTTAACTTGAGTTTTCTCATGCAGGTATATGGTCGGTCGCTGTCATCCTGGTGTTTGGTTGGTGGCTGTCAGCACGGTGATAGGATGGTGGCTGTCATCCGGATATGTGGTTGGTGGCTGTCGTCCCGGTAGGTGGTCGGTGGCTGTCGTCCTGGTATGAGTTCAGTGGCTGTCGTCCCGGTAAGGGATCGGTGGCATTCGTCTGTTCTACCAGGTCGGTGACAGTCTTCCCAGTATGCGGTCGGTGCCTTTCGGTCCAGTGTGTGGTCGGTGCCTGTCATCCCGGTGTTAGGTCTGTTCCTGTCATCCCGGTGTTGGGTCAGTGGCTGTCGTCCTGGTATGAGGCTTGTGCCGTTGGGCCAGTGTTAGTGTGGCGCTATTTCCTGGGTGTTCATCCCAGTATTAGGTCAGTGGCCTTCGTCCGGTGGTAGCCTGCGGCAATTTCTTAGGTGTTCGTCCTGGTTTTAGTTCTGTGTCTTTTGTCTAATGTTAGTTCTGCGCCATATCCTCGGCATTTGTTACAGTATTAGGTCGGTGCGATTCTAGTCAGTGACGTTGATGTACCCAGCTTACTGCTTCAGGCATTCCAATCGGACATTGTTAGTGTTGTCCAATAGTTGCTTCTTTCAATATTTGTCCATATTAGCGAGCAGGGGACTTTCCAACCATTCTGTGCTTAGCTTTCCAAACGAGAATCCGTTTTTGGGCTCCATTTGTGGTGAAACGGCGGTGCTAGAAGGCAGAGAGCTCATCATCAACACTCCGCCGCACCTCTCCGGGCATTCCAGAACAAAGTTGAGAAAGAACTGTTACGCCTCAAGGATTGTAGGAAGATGGTGAGAAGATATGATACTACCTGGTTGTGACGATCCGTGCCATTGCGTGGATCCACATGGAGTCTCCAAAAGAGTGAGTAAGATCAAAAGATGCAAAAGACTGAGGGTATAATTCGTTGTATGATAAGATGTCATGAGATGAGATAAAAGATGCGATGCAAGCTCCCTACCCCAGAGTGTCCCAAATATAAACTCCCCATCACTCAGTCCATCTCCACTACCCCAGTATCCCTGTACACCCTAGTCGCCCGGTCTGTCTGAATCATCACTGTATCTCCATACACCCATGGTAACTCAGTCCTTTGCCAAGCCCATTGGCGGTTGTGCTGCAAAACGGATTTGCCCGGCACTCTGGCAGCCCAGGAATGATTTGTATCATTTGCCATGAAGTTCTTTGCCATCCATTAGAATATGGGACCAGCTCAATGGGGAAACACTTGCTCCCAAAAGCTGACATCACAAAGTTGAATGATATAACATGGTGGGAAGTAACTGAATTGACTAGTTGAACTGTTGAGGAAACAGCTTTCGCCATTCTGAAGAGGCAAGGAAGTTGAGTCATTACAATAGTAAGTTCGCAGAGGAATTTGATATGTAACATCCAGGTTGATCCATATTGACCGAAATGGGAGACAAAATGCTCGAAACTGGCATCTAAGAACATTTACAATCCGGAAATGCACCAAGATACATGTAATCGCTATCGTATGATAGGATTTGCCTCAGCTCATATTCCATGGAACCCTATATCAAATATGGAGCTACAACAGTCATGTGAAGTATTATGAAGTGACCTTGTGTTGCCTTGCGCCACGACCATTAACACCATTTTCCAGAGTGTATATGCACAGACCATGGATGCGAATAAGAAGCAATTGCCATCACCAAATACATGTAGTATAGCTATGGACAGATGGAAAATGATGAACAAACTCGCCCTAAAGTGGGTGATTGCTTACAATAAGGATCCGAATTGGGTATTGGGTGAAGTACAACCTGCTTGTGATGAGGTTGATCCCCTATTCTTTTCCGGTTTCGAAAGCTAATCAAGGATGATTGGTCATGGGCCAACGTAGTGCAGCAAGACTAGCCGTACATTTGAAGGAGATGCTTCGTCGTTTTGATCCTCCTGATGGCAAGTTTCTTGGAATTACGAGGGATAATGCTTCTTTATGTTAAAGGATGACATGCGAGCTGCAATATACACTCGAGGCTTCCGGACTCGAGTGGCCTGCATTGTGGAACCTCATACCATGCATAACGCATGTCATGCAGCTGGCTGTAGGTGTGTTCATGAGCAGTCTGGGTGTGAAAGGCGTCACCAAGTGTTGGGAAGCTCATGAGTGCGATCGGCATTTTGGAGTCAATCAAAGCATTGACAATTGGAAGAGTCAAAGACTTCGACAAGAGGGCAACGCTAGAATCAATAAGGTGTCAGCCATGAGACCAGGTTTAGCAAAGATAATTGTGAAAGTACGTATTTCAAGATATTTTCAATGTCCTGAAACTGACTTTCAAATAGCTGAGAATGCTTGCTAAAATAATTACACTGACACGTGGTCATCGAAATGAGTTCATGACCTGTCAAAAGCTGATGTCCCCATCTCGGTACTACATATTATGGATGTGAAGCATCATTGCAAGTCGACACTGGAGTTGCTTAATCGAGCCCACCATTTACGAGAATCCACCTCCAGGTGGTTCCAATATCCAAAATACTGTGATTACCGGCCACTCTTTACAACACAGCATGAAGTGACCATTGTCAAGTATAAGATGGAAGTTTTGTAGCCATTCCGATATTGGACCCTGTGGATGTCAATGAGGCATACAGTAACATTCCATCATGCCAGCACAGTCCACAACGACATGTTGGCTCATATGGATGGCGATAGGTGACATTTGCCAATAATGAAGACTCAATGGAAAGAAGAGTTGTTCTTCGCCGTGAAGTTAGCTCAGCAGAAACTGTCCTAATTTTATGCTGAAGTGAATCCAACTATGGGTACGCTTCTGATATCTGAAAATATCCACGATGGTTTCCGGAGGTTGCGATCGTGTCAGAATTGCGACAAGGGAATCGATATCAATCATGATGACGAGACATCCTATACTACCCAAAACCCAGGGGTCTTACTAAAGTGTGTGGAGAATGAATAATGTGCCAAACATCGACAGATGCTGGTCAATACACCCGCAAGTGTACTGAGCCGCAATCTGGTCCCCTCCATAAAGGCTTCAGGATCCAGTCAATCATTCTTTGATCCATTTCATTTGTCCAGCAATGATGAAGTATACCTAATGCCTGGCAATGTGGCTGAAATGACACCCAGACAAAGCGATCATACAGTATGCTTATTGATAGCCAGCAGGCTCCATTTGCATTCACCACCTGAAGCATCAATGAACTGGGTGCAAATTATGCCAAATCTCAATGATTACCACTCCGAGCTACTGGAGATTAGCAATACACTTTGGCTACCGGACATAACCGACAGGTGGTGCCAACAAGAGGATCTGGACTCAAAGTACACTGATCTCTCCAATGTGGCCCACGACATATCCTCAATTCTACCACATGATGTCAGAGTCAAGGCCAGATTTTCCCTTGGGCGAGATGTTATTGGCTGGAGGATGTCAAAAACTGCATGCGAGACCCTTCGCGAAAAAGTTCATTTAAGCCAGTTTGCTGAAGTCAATCCCGGGATTTTGGGTGGCAATGACCCAGCATTGAACACAACAAACACAGAAAACGACTTGGAAATGAAGAAAGTGGCGGGGGGAAGAAAATTGCACAGAATGGCCAATGTCTACAACTTCTTGGAGATGTCGCAGGAGAGCCAAAACCTACATGCTGCACAGAACAAATTTCGCACTCAAAACAAGCAGATGACAGCCGTAGAATTCATTTCAGATACGGAAGTCATTATCACAACATTCTGGTCACACGTCCAACATGATGGTACGGCTGCATTTAAATTGTCAGAGAGATCACCTTTGCCACCAACTTTGTCTTCAAATGACCTCCCTGGAGGATTCACTCAAATATTAAATCTTCGCCGAATCAGAAGAATCAACTGTTATCCAGTCAAAAGCGGATAGCGCACCTGACACGATTTTGGACACCAACAATCCATATAACCTCAATGACGACTTGGATAATCCCTATGACAGTGAAAATGATTCCATGGGAGACGTTTGATCTGATATAGAGCAAGACAATGTCATTGATAATCCAGATTGCCTGGAGCAGCAGGATGTGAGTGCCGCGCTAAATGTTCCCAGATTGATTCGGCCAACACGGAAACCAAAGTGACATGCTCAAAAGATGTTAGTGACGGTCAATGCAATAGAAACAAGGAGGAATCAGGGAGTGAAAAGAAAGCAGGTCAGAATGCGTCAATGTTTCACCAGCTTCTTTACATAGCTTGCCCAGGAGTTTGAGTTAGAGATATATTCTCGGTGAATGGTAAGCAGTAGCTTGTTAATATTGGTTGATATACACATGTATTGCAGGCACAATGAATCTTTTGGCAAGATATATATATTTCAGTTGTGTGAGAGCGAACAGTGCAAGCATGTTACTGTGCTCGGCTTGGCCACTGGGCCGAGTCTCAATCTGTCAGAAAGACAACCACTAAGTTCAAATAATGATGCATACAATTATCAATAACAGCAGATGTTGAATGCAAAATACTGTAAAATAAGCGTTAATGGAGTGTCAACGATTTGTGGTCTTGTAGGGAAGGTAATTGAACAGTGATTTTGTCGCTGTTATGTATAACCAGCGTATTGGCAACGTTTATAGGCAAAAGATACAGCAACATGGTCACCTCCCCATTCTGAGAATGAGCGTCTACGGAGCATTAACAATTTTTAGCTTCGCATCTTGCATAATTGATGTTCCAATTGGTTGCAGACATCCATTTATGAGATATTGGCGGCCTGTAGTGGTAAAAACAGCAGCGACCTGGTTCCTACTACATCCTGAAAATTAGTGTCAATAGAGCATCAACAGTTTCAGGTCTTGCTTATATCGCAATCAAGGCACTGCGCAGATCTTTATACACATAACAGAATTAATAACCTTCTTGATATGCAAAAATACAATATATCAAACGTTAAACACGGATTCCAAATTAATTGATATCAAGAAACTGCAAAACATGCAAAAATGTAATATTTGTTGTTCCAAACGCAATTTTGATAAAATACTATTAACAAACTGCAAAAACAAACACCTTGTATGAATTTATAGAGGGACTTGCTGGGCGACCCAAGGACAACTCGCTTATTTCAGACGGGTTGGGAGTAGACTATTGAACACAACCCGAGTTCAAGGTTCAGGCTTGATGACGACCTGGACAACCAAATTGGCTGTCGCTTGGTTTGGAGCCAGATCCGGATGCGAAGTGATGGTGTGCAACCCGTGCTAACAGTAATCATACCGACATGACCAACTATCGTTCCCAGTCAGTTGCTGCTTTCTTCTACAATGGTGCAACAAGTGTCTTCCGGCCCTTTTCACCTATAAAAAAGGCCAACTGTTTCACGTTGCAATTAGGTAACTATGCAGACCTTTGATTGCAGAAAGTATAAGTATAAAAATCATTGACGCTTTATTGACACTTACCTTTAAGACATACTAGTTGTTTGTGTATATTTCACAATTGTACGCAAAAACCTATATATTGATATTTGACAGCCAATATATTCTGTCTATGTATAATGATTCCCAACCAAACATTCCAAGGCTGATCAATTACCACTCCAACACTCAAAACATTATCTGAGCATGGCATGATCTAGGCCAATCAAGTTCTTTCACATTTGGCCTGCAGTTTACTGCATGTTGATCGATCAACCAGTTTTGAATCTACATTGGCCAACTTTGTCATCTTTCTTCACTCAGCTCCTTTTCTGCGAGTTCTATGATCTACCTCCACCAATTTTCAAAATCTCAAGCATGTGCACCAGATTTGATTGAGCGGTTATAGAGTTGGAGGCATGAATGAATGCCAAATGACTGTTGCCATTCACACAGATTCGTATTCCAGATCGACGATTCTTTCTAGGACTCATATGACATTACACACGTAAATTTGGAAGTAAATTCTGTCACTGACTATGATTGTGCATTCTCATTGAACACTAACAGGCAAGACAATGTCAAGTCGATTGGTCATCTATCGACTTCGTTTCAACTGTAGAACATCCTTATAGTCAGTAGAACTCTTCCTCATTGGCGGATGAATTATCATGTTTCACAATTTGGATACTGAAATCAAGAAACAGAAGTCACTGAGCAAAGTAGGTATATGAATAGCTTTTCAAAGAGATGAGTCCACAAAAATAGCAATTTGCCTATGTATTCCCCCGCGGATGCACAAGCTGTCATGAAATGCACATCCAAATCGAATCTCTGTAGTGTAATTTGATTGGGAGGCTACGTGCAGTGTCCAAAATGTATGGGTTTGATAGGCTGTTTTATGAGAATCGGTGAGTAATCGGGTGCCTCCTTGGGTGCTAGAGATGCAAGATGTACGTGATAATGATGTTTCCAGAAAACTAGACTGATATGGCTACATTCTGGTCGGGAAGTCTCGAGCAGTATTTTCTATTGTCTGGGGACGATATCATGAATGTCCATATGCGGTGCAAATTATGTCTATGCAGGTGCGACTTCTACTTTTTCCGTGTGCATCTTAACGACTACCCGAACCATCTTTCCGGCCATCCTGCACTTCACATCTCTCTCAAGGTATTGGTTGGCCATCTCCTCCCAGCTGGGCTGCATGAATGAGTTAAGCATAATCGACTTCTACCAAAAACTCTCTATGCAATGCGGTAGCTTTTCCAGGATTGTGCCCACCACACAGCCGGGTTCATCATCTACACTCGGCTTCCACAGATCCCTGTCTATGTAATCATCTTCGACATCTTCTCCACCCTCCTTATCGTGGAAACTTGCAAGTTTGCTGAGAATATTTTGGATAGCATTTGACATCTCTACAAAGCTTTTTCGCTATTCTGGTTGTCAGTTGTGCTGTTTCACTATTTCTTATAGCTTCTAACTCTTGATTAATTGCTGTCTGTGCATGTTCAATACTGTTTGTTGCCACAGAGGATTCTGTGTCTACCTAATCTTCAATCCATATCACGGTGTCTTCATACCTGATATGGTATGTTTCTCTTCATTTTTCTGCCGCCAGCCTCCTTTTATATCATACGCTGCCCAATTCTCATAGGGCTCAGACCCATTGTGATTCAAAGCTACTCTGGCCTTGATTCTCTTGCTGACATGGTTTAGTGGATCATTGTGTCAGTACTTTACATCTGCCCACCAGGAGTGGTGAAAGGTTCAGTTTCAGATTATTGACTATTGTATTATGTATTGACATTGTAGTTGGGCGAGATGTCAGATGTAGCAAGACATGGATGACATGGAGGCAAGCTGCATCTTTTATGTCTATGTAGGTACGCTTGATCAACTTGAATCAAGCAAAATCCGCATTTGGACGGTCACAACGGCGGGAGTAGTAATGCTAACTATACAGCTTGACTTGGGCTTTGACATCTGTTTCATGCAAGATCGACAGGATTTCTTGATACAAACATTACCAGATGTCCTTTCCATTGAGTAATTCCCAACTCATGTCTTACAAAAATGAGATTGTGGATGTTGTTCACCTCCATTGTATCCTGTAAACAAACGAACAACATCGGACTGGCATACAGCTAATTCCAGGACGGTTGGGAATCCCTGCAATCTCCAACTAGATATAGTAGGACTGATCTTGGGTAGAACGTGCAAGTTGGCTGTTACTCATTCCATTGTTAATTGCAGCTGACTATATATTCCTCAGGACTTCCCACTTCTATTCAATATTATCTTCCTCTGCGTTTTCACACCGGCAAATCATAACTCCACGTACCTCTCAGCAAGGTGCAGGCAGAACTGAATCGCACTGACTGACAGGTGCCCCTTCCAATGCATCACCCGCTGGGACACAGGACCAACCACAATACCGGTTGGTTGACCACACCACAGCCAATGCAGCCACCAAAATAATCACCCAGGTCGCCAATTTAATGGTGTTTGTAAAACTTGAATCCGGAATAGTAAGAAACAGCCTGTAATAGGATGTCAGTATATCCATATCGAGGCAGATGGCTGTCAACTCAGTATATAATGTGAATCTGGTATAAGTAGAGGATGACATGAACAATTTATTGCCATCTGCAATGGGGAACAATCATGGTCCACCATGGCATTTTTCCTCAGAACGGTGGAATGGATCATCAGGAGGATACCATCTCAGGTATTTGTGCCGGTAAATTTTGTGATTTGCATCCCAGAGGGTAGACGAAAGAAGGATTAAACTCCTGAGAGGTGTCAGTGGAAGAGTCTACCATAGCGGTAATAGCCAAATGTCATTTTTAGAAGCAGCAACTGATATCTTGTAGGTTTTTAACATGTCTGCTACTATGGCAATGCAAGGAGGTCAGGTACAGCTAGAACAGTCTAACATGTGCCTTGCCTTGAATATGGCCAAAATGGCCAAAGGAGAGTTTTCAAGTTTCTAAATAGAGGAAACATAATACCAGATCAAGAAATCTCACACTGAAGTCTGAGAAGAGAGGATGTGAGGAGTTGAGTCCCCTGGGCATAGAAAAGTGCAGGCTGTAATAGAAAGACACGCGGCTATGATTTGAGAAAATTAACCAGATGGCTTCCTTTCTTACCAACATTGCACAGTGCAGCATTTGCAGAGCTGCTGGAGGTTGAAAGAAACAGGATCATGTCCACTAGACTGATGTGGACCACTGACATCAGAACCGATGCCATGTATGGCCGGCCTACCAACTGCGCCACCTGGTGACAATGAGTGAGCTCAAGGTTCCCAATTTGAGGGAGTGCCACCAAGATATCTGTATATACATACTGGTCTTCCCAATAGTCAATTACTTAATTTTGATGCCTATGCCAAAGATAGCAAGCGTGTTGAAGATTTTATTTGGGATTTGCTGACCGAGGAAGAAGCATCCACTGGTTAGTACACTATTTGCTACGTGGTAATTCAGCTCACATCCATTTTGCAGCCATGAGCAGCCAATTGAGTGAACCTGCAAGTGATGACGAGCATTGAGAGAAAAGAACAGGATTGTTGAGTACATCATTATTAACAGTTAGCAGACACTTTAAAGAACCTAGTAAATAATATATTTATATGTATCAATAATGAAGAAAGTTGTAATAAAGGAGAATTTACATGAAAACGATAAAAATGCAGCCAAAACACCAGCAGTCATACACTATGCCAAACAAAATAATCGCATATAGTGGATACACCTGTGGGAAAATGTGCATCAATGGAGTGTCAACAATAGTTGGTCTTGTAAGTCACATAATTAATGAGTGGTTTGGTTGTTCTTATGCATAATCAAGGTATTAGCCGCATTGAAAGGTTAAAGAGAAAGCGACATGCTCCCTGCTCTATCTGGAATGTAAGCAACAATGGATTGCCAACAATTTTTGGTCTTGTATCATGGATTATCTACATGGTGCTTTAACAATGACATCTATAAATAAGAAGTTTGCAGCCTTTATAAGCAGATATGCAAGACATTTTCCTGCGATAGCCTTCCAAAAGGTAACAACTTATTCAATCTACAAATCTAAAACTCAGTGTTTACAAGTGTTTTAGCAGATAGACATCGTCAATACTTTGAAAATAGAAGGTAATGGCCACATCACGCTTTGACTAACTATGATACATGGCCAAACATTGTTGATGGTTCATTGACATTGATTTTCAGCATGCCGCATGGAGCATGTACGGTTCTCTTTTGTGTATATCGGTGGCCAATGCTAGGTTCATGTATAACAACATCAAAATTTTGAGTTTTCTCACTTGCAAGACCAGATATCGTGCACACACTGTCAACCCACATTTTTCGGAGTTAGTAGTGATGTCATCACTAGCGTTTTTACCCATAAAGGTGGCCAATACTTTCACTATGCATTGAAACAACCATGTCTCGTATTAATTATGTTATGGACATGTCCCACAATCATTGACACTCTGTCGATGCTCCTTTTCAGAATGGGACAGGGTGTATGTTGCTTTCTCTTTTGCATAATTCGGCAGCCAATATGTGATTTATAAATATCTGCCACCAATTGCCTCCCAAATCAGCCAGGATGGAAGATCTTAAATTGTTGCTGCTCGATTGATGCTCATTTCCAGATTTGGGCAGCAAGTGTGTTTTTCTTTTTTTGATTATTCAGGTAGCCAATACATTGGACCAAGTCAATCACCTACCAAAGTCAATATTCTGTTATTCACAGTAGAATATCTGGATGCAATCATACATTCAAAAACCAGATATAAGGAACTGGAGATTGAAACCAATGGGTCTAGCCAAAGCCAACAAAATCTGTGATTTCATAAGTATGTTTACGGGTTTAGCCTGACCAGAGGCAGAGGGACAGGTGTTTCGACTAGTCTGAAACTGAACAAAACAGTTTTGACTGTCTGAATTCTGACTGCTGGCCAGTTAGTAGAACTCATTGCTGACAGTAGTGATCACTAAAATGAAAAGTCTTTTGGATCAACAATGAGAACATTCCAATGATTAACTTTCTACTTGTAGAATCTTCAGATTGATACAATATATAAAATAATACACTAGGTACTATTGACGGAAGGGGCATGAGCGGGATCCATGCAATGCCATTCAATCTACTGGATGTGGTAGTGACCAACTTCCAATCCGTTAGTGATTATAATTCTATTGTGTATCTGTCATGCTGCATGGATGACGAACCGTGTTGCAATGTTGAGGTTTGGAACCGATATGTGTAGACATGGGAAGATGAGATTCCAAAAGTTGATGTTGAGGACTTATGCCTTGTACACATTGTAAGAATTGTATTGCTGTACGCTGGCCTACCAGAGAGTTCATATGTTCTTCCGGAGGACCTCCATATTGAAAACCTTGCCATTTGTCTGTCATCGAATGGGCTGTCTTGATTGTCTCACAATGTTTGCGGTTGAAAGGAGGCTGGCTTTAGCATGAGTGATATCAATTATGTACCGGTGGCTGCATACATGGTTCAGAGCCCCAGTGCCAGATACTACTATGCCAATAATTTATACACCTATTGATATTCCATCAATTGTAGGCCGAACCACTTGGAGGTGATAGTGTCATGCAGCATCACGATGATGATGCTTGGCCAGTCCAATACCTCATGTGCTTAAAACGCAGCATTGTGGAAAAGTAAAAAGTGGATAAAGAAAATATTAACCAAAGTTAAAATGAATAGTAAGAGAGGATACTGTCTCCACGGAATGCCAAGAGTACTATAGCCCAATCCTTCTGACATATCATGGTTCTGTCTATGATAATTCTGCGATATGTCTGAGGCCTTTGACTCACCAGGAATCCATAGTTCAAAATGAATAAACAACTTGAAAAGAGACTTGAGGTATGGCTCTAACCAAATTCATAGCTTATTTTTATATCATACTTGCCCAGAGACGTCAGTCGTGACTCTCCCTCAATTCATAACTTGATATGTTGAGGAAACTTTACTCCACTTGGCAGTTCTGCCTCTCTGGTAATTGATGTTTCAATATGTAAAAATTCTTCTCCTGAGGTATTATTCCTTTGGCCCTTTGTTATTCTATAGTATCACACGTCAAGTGAAACTGACCATACACAGCAAACCTCTGGCTCACCCATGTCGTGTGGAATATAGTTTGTCATCTTGTCATTATGTACGCTATGTGTGAGCATGTGGTCCGGGTAACCTGCCAGGTATCCAGGTTCTGACAACAAAAATGGTTCATTTTGCTTCCAGATGCGTCAAAAAGGCCGACCAGCTGCTTCTTGTCGTACCAAACATGGAGCAGTACCTTTCAACATGCAGGTTTTGCCGGGTTTGGACAGACCCAGCGGTTCGAATCCCCAGTTCTGCATGTCGGATTCTTCAATATATGGTTGCATTCAGATGATTGGTTGTTAATCGCGTAATATTAATGCAGGTATGTCATTGTCTTTTTTTCAAAGTATTGGCCACATTTATAATCACAACATGTAGTGATACGCACATTGCCCCATTCTGGAAATGAGCGTCAACAGACCGTCAACGATTTTTGGTGTTACATTTTGGGTAATCTGAGTGGTGATTGGTTGCAGATTTTTATAAATGGGGTATTGGCCACCTATATAGGCAAAAGAGGAAGCAATACCCTCCCTGCCCCATTGTGTAACTGAGCATCAACAGAGTGTCAATGACTTTTGGTCTTGCATCTTGGGTAATCTAAGTGGCGCTTGATCACAAACCACAATTAAGAAGGAGTTGGCAGCCTCTCTAGACAGATAACCAAGAGACATTCCCGCGACAGCCTCCCAGACGGTAACAACTTAGTATAATCACAATGCTGCAATTCACAGTTCTTATGTGGTTCAGCCCATAAAAACAGTCAAAGTGTCTTACATAGACAGTACTATCTGCATCTCCCTGTGATTACCCATCATGAAAGACCCAAAATCATTGACACTCTATTGACATGCATTTTCGTGATGGGGCAATGTGCATGTCAATACCCCATTTGCCTATTAGGCTGTTCAATACTTTGATTATGTATAGCAATGACCAAGTCACTGATTTAGTACCTGACTAACAAAACTAAATATCATTGATGCTCAGTTAATGCTCATTTTCAGAATGGGGCAGAGAGGGTGTTGCTCTCTCTTTTGCCAATAAAGGCAGCCAAAACCTCATGCCAGAATGGCCACACTAAATTTAGACCCAGATTGCCCACGATGGAAGACCAAAAATCATTGATTCTCCATTGACACTCATTTTATCACCGGTATTTCTGCAATATATTATTATTTAATTTGGCAAAAGGTATCATTACAGTTGTTTTGGCAGCCGTTCTATCATGTTCATGTACTTTCTCCTTCATCAATATATTGTTGTTTCATAAACATATAAATATATCCTTTAAAATTTTCTTTAAAGTGTCCGCTAATTGTATGTAATAGTACACTCAAAAATCCCATTCCTTTCAATCAATGCTCTTCTTAACTTGGAGGTTCCCTCAATAGCCTTCTGTCTTCTGCATACTGGATGTCAGCTGTATTACCACACTGCAGAAAGTGTACTAACCAGTGGTGGATTCTTCACCAGTCAGCAAAGCTGTATTGAATTCTTGATCATGCTTGCAATTCTTGGCATATGTACCAAGATTGAAAAATTGAGCTCTGGGAAGTGGAGTACGTATATACACATATCTGGGTGACACACTGCCAATTTCGGAAGCGAGAGCTCACACATTGTGACCAGGTGGGGCAGTTGGCATTACCGGCAGAGGTGGCATTGGTGCAGTTGTCTCCTGTCTGAGTCAGTCTGGTGGGGGAGCACCCACTCTATTGCGCCTTCAGAGTTCCTGCAGATTGTGTGCTGTGCCACACTGCATAGGAATGCAGCCATCTGTATCATTCTGACGAAGCATAGCCAGGTGTCTTACTATTGCAGGCTTCACATTGTCATGCCTAGGAAACCGAACTCCTTCCAACTTCACATCAAAAGCTTTAGGACAAGGTGGTGTGATCAGGTATTGCGTTCAGTCTATTGTGGCGTACGAAAACTCGACTTTGGCGATTTTGGCCATATTTAATGCAAGGCACATGTTCGTCTGTTCTAGCAGTTCCCAACCTCATTGCCTTGCTATAGTCGCAGGCATGTTGAAAACCCACAAGAAATTAGTTGCTGCTTCTGCATATGAGATTCAGCGGTTACCTCCACCATATAAGCTTCATTAGCATCCGCAACGCTGTGTAAACACTGTGTCGTCCGCTCTCGGAGATGAGTATCACAGTATATGTCTGTGATGATGTGAGTGCTAAAGACCTCATGATAATCAATTTTCAAGACACTACGGCCAAATGCCTTGCTCAATAATAGTTGTTTCCCATTGCAGGCTGCTATTGATTGATTCCGTAGCTCTCTGTGTAACCCAGCTGAACATTATCTCGTTGGTTGACAATCGGCAACCTCCATACGGATGTACTCACATCCGATTGTGTGCTGTGCCATAATCTTGCTCCTTTGGGTTGTACATACAATTTTGAACAGTACGTCCTGGGTGAGCTTTTTCGTGGCTACATCGGCAGTGTTGCGGCAGACTACCTGGTGTCTGAATTGGAGTTGGGTCTCAGCAGGTGTTGTATTGAATGAAGCACCCATCATTCTGCTTAATTCTGATCCGCTAACACCTTGCTGAGGTGTTTGCTGAGGCCTGATTCGCTGGTGTGGAAAAGGAGAGGTAGATGATAACAAGCAGGAGTGGGAAGTCCTAAGAAAGATGATAATGACAGGCAGTGGAGAGTCCTGATGAATATTGAGTTAGCATCAAGTCAAAATGGAATCAGTAACTGCCAACTTGCAGGTTCTAGACAAGATGAATTGTGCTGAGTAGAGCTGCAGGTTGTATGGGTTTCCAACAGTCCAGCGGTTTGCACCCAGTCAGTCAGATGGTTTGTGTTTGTTTACAGCAAAAACTAGACGTGAACGATGGCCGCAATCTCAGGATTGGGAGATATACACAGCACAATCCTCGATGGAAAGGACGTCTGCTGATGCTTGCGTTAGGAAATGCCCAGAATCTTACATGAAACAAACCCTAAACATCATGTAATGTTGTACGGTTGGCATTGCCATTCGCAATATAGTCTCGCTCAAAATGCAGAATATGCATTGTTAAAATCAATTAAATGTACCAACCTTGACTTAAATGATGCAGCTTGCCTCCATGTTGTCCATATCTTGCAACCTCCATCATCTCACCCATTAACAAAGTCAAACAAAATAGAATGCTCAATGCTCTGAACATGAACCTTTCACCACTACAGGCATGCCAATATGGCCAATCGACAAACCACTCCACATGATGACATCATGAACTGCATGAAGGCAAGAGCGGCTTCCAAACCAATATGGTCCAAGCCCTTGGAGCATTGCGCATCTTACAATCTAAAAAGAAACTTGCAGTGGAGAAACAATGAGAAACGCATTTTTCATCCAATAAAGGGAAAGAGAACTTGATCAAGGATTATGTGGATGGAGAGACCACAGTGGCAAGAAAGCGAATTGTAGACACAAAGACAGCAATCAAGCATGAGAAGGAAGTTATTCAACATGCTGAAAAGGCAGGATTGACAACTAGAAAGCCCAAAACAACATTTGAACAGATGTTAAACACCATTGGGGACAGTCTGAGTGCTGATGCCAGTCCCGATGATGGGGAGGCTGCGGAAAACAAGGATGATGATGAAGAACATGCAGAGCAGGGCAACCGGTGAGAACATGACGAACCCAGCTGGGTGATTGGCAAAATCTCCAAAGCGGTACAGTATTGGACAGAGAAGTTTCTGCAGAAGGAGATGAAGCTTGACGAATTGCAATAACCGGAAAGTAGAGATACAGCTGACTACTTCCATGGGACAGAGAGGAAACATGATTCATCGGAATTGCATGTCCTGGCTGTCATTCAACTCCGAACGAAAGATGGTGTAGCTATAGCTGTACCAACAACATATGGTAAGTAAATGGAGATTTCTGATAGGGTCTCCAGAAAATTGCAAATGCCGCAAGTGACTTCTCGACCAGAATTTGGTCATATAAGTCTTGGTTTGCCGAAACCCCAGTCACACAAACAGGATGCGTCTGCATCACCTGCTGCAGAGCCCAATTTGTTACCAGTGAGTTATCATAGCCTGTTGAACCCATAAGCTTTTCCCACTGTGCATAGTCAACATAGCTACTTATCATATAGATGTCAGATTTGGACAAAGAAATTGTGATAGCTCTAGTATTAGCAACAGATCTGGACCGTCGCTATCGGTCCGGGTCCGGGTCGGAACCGAACCAATGACATATTGGCGGTCCGGGTTGTCAATACGGCCGAACTGTCAATTCAAACACGGTTCGATGGATATCTTCCAACCCATCACAATTGGGAAGGTTGTCAGTGGGTCGCCCAGCTGGTTCATCTGTAGATTTATATAATTTTCTTGTTTTTGCAGTTGGATTAATGCATCTTATTAAAATTAGGTATTTCACAGCCAATAATCTCTTTTTGCATGTTTTACAATCTGCGACATTGATTATTTTGGAATCCGTGTTTTTCCTGTTATACATTGTACTTTTGAATATAGAGGCAGTCAACAGTCCTGTTATAAGCTCATTTATCTGCGTAAAGCCTTGCTTACCCAATATAAAAGACCAAATATTGTTGACACTCCGTTGACGCTCAGTTTCATGATGGGGTAATGTATGTGTCATGCACTGTTTCAAATGAAGAGGCTGCCACGACATCCTGTATGAATTATTACCACATTGTGACACTTTGATTAGCCAAGATGCAAGACCAATAATTATTGCCACTCCATTGATGCTCATCATCAGGATGGGGCAGGAAGCATGCTGCAATTGTTCTTGCCCCTATAGGCGGTCAATATCTCAATAATGCATGTTTACAAACCAATCGCCAGTTAGATCACCCAAGATGCAAGGCGGAATATCGTTGAAGCTCCGTTGACGCTCGTTTTCAAAATGTGGCAGGGAGCATGTCACTTTTGTTCATGGCTTTAAAGGCAGCCACTACCTCATTTTTGGATGTTTGCAAGCAATCTCCTTTTAGATTACCAAGATGCAACACCAAAAATCGTTGAGACTACATGGAGGCTGATTTCCAGGATGCGACAGCAAGCGTGTCAGTATTATTCTTACCTCGGAAGGCAATCAATGCCTTGTTTATGAATGGCTGAAACCAATTGCCACTTAGGTTACCAAAGATGCACAGCCAAACATTGTTGACACTTCCTTGATGCTCATTTTCACAATGGGGCAGTGACCCTGTCATTCTTTGATTTGCCAAGGAAGGCTGCCAGTAAGTTGGTTATGGATAGCAGCGACCAGGTCACTTTTCAACTACCGTACTTACAAGACTACTGAGCGTTGACCCTCCATTCACACTCAATTTCAGGATGTGAGAGGAAGTGTGATGCTATTATTTTTGACTTAGAAGGCAGCCAATATCTCCTGTATGAATGGCTGCAACCAATCACCACTTAGGTTACCGAAGATGAACAGCCATCAATCGTTGACATTCTGTGGACGCTTGATTCCAGCATGGGGCGGTGACCGTGTCGTTTACTCCTTTGCCAAGAAAGGCTACCAGTATGTTGGTTATGGATAGTACTGACCACATCACCATTCAATGACCCTACTTAGAAGACCAAAAATTGTTGATGCTGTGTTGACGGTCATTTTAATGTACTCTCTAGTCAATATCTGCTGCCTTTAATAATTTCATTCATGATCGTTTAAACTTAGTGGTTGCAGGTTAGTCTGATCCGAACATGGCTTTATGGCGAAGTCGAGCCCAGTAATATTCTCTCACTCGTCACTCTCATCTGGTTTTAATTTATACATCGTGTCAAATACTGCATATTGCCTGCAATACCTTTGTTTATCAACCAATTTTCTCTCCCAACTGCTTAATACTCTCCCATAATATTTCTCTAAATAAAATTCTCGGTCAGACTACATAATGAACTTGGTGATAATACAATGACACATTCTGTCCTAATTTTTCTTGATCCTCTCATTCCTTCCCATTTGCATTATATTGATTGTCATCAATGCCTTTTCAGCTTTCTGATTTGACCATCGTATAGGACAAATCAATCTTGGAACATTCAGTGTGGCACTCAGATTCCACTGCTCTGGGGTTTCTTTATCCTCACTACTGTTGTCCAGATCCATATCTGATTCATTGTCTGTATCCCAGTCGTCTTCACTGTTGTTTAGATTATCCAAGTCCCCATTCCAGTTAAGCCAATTTTTAGTATCTGAAATGGTTTCAGGTGAACTATCCTCATCATATTCGGCAGGATGGCAGTCGATTCGTTTGATTTGGCCAACATTCAATACTTGAGTTTGTCCTCCAGTGAGTTCCTTCGCAGACAAAGCTGGTGGCACAGGTTATTTTTCCGACAATTTAAATGCAGCCGCACCATCATGTTGAAAGTTTGACCAGGATGCTTTGACAATCTCATCCGTATTAGAAATGTATCTTACGGCTGTTATTTGTTTATTTTGAGCACGAGATTCCTTCTGTGTAGCTCGTAGATTTTAGCTGCACTGCCATATCTCCAAAAGTTGTGGATCTTCTCCATTCTGTGCAACATCTTTTGCTCCGCCTATCGCTTCATCTCCATGTCGTTATCAGTACTGGTTGGATCCAATACTGGGTTGTCGCCAGCCTGTAATCTGTTATTGGCTCAAGCAAACTGCCTTACTATGACATTTTTGCAAAAGGTCTCGCTTGTGGTTTTTGACTGCCTCCACCCGATCACATCTCGCCGAACAGATAAACAGGCCTCCACTCCGACACTGTGAGGTATGATTGAGAATATATCGCATGCCACATTGGAGAGATCGACGTACTTTGAGTGCGTTTCTTCATGCTACCGCCACCAGTCGGTGATATCAGGGGACCAAAATGTACTACTAATCACTATTGGGTTGGAGAGGTAATCATTAAGATTCGGATTAATTTGCCCCCAGTATTGTGGTACTGCAGGAGGTGAATTGGAATAGAGCCTTGTGGCTCTCAATAAGGGTGCTGAACAATCGCTTCATCCGGGTGTCGTTTCCGCCACCGTGTTAGGCATTAAGTATTCTTTATCATCGCTGGACAAATCATACGGATCATAAGAAGATTGACCAGATCTACAAACCTTTGCAGACTAGACGAGATTGTTGTTTGGTATGCTATCGGCCTTAGTGACCAGCAAACGTCTATATTTAGTGTAGTATTAATTCTCCACACACTTCCGGAAGGCCTCCTGGTATTGGGTAGTATGAAAAGTCTCGTCCTCTGGATTATTATTCATTCCTTTGTCCCACTTCCTAAACAATCGCAACTTCTGGAAAAGATCAAGGATATCTGCCGAAATGAAAAGCTTACCATTAGTTGGAAACACTTTGTTATAATATTTCGACAGCTTCTGTCACACAAACTTCGCAGTAAAGTATAAGTGTTGCTTCCATTGTGTCTTCTTCGTAGTCAAAGTTCGCATCACGCCATCCATGTGATCGAACATGTCATTGTAGACAGTGATAATGTGATGCAGAGTCACGGCATGCCATTATGACATCCACAGGGTGAAGTACCGGAATGGCCATGAAACTTCCATGGCATACTTGTCAATGGTTCACTCCTCCTGTGTTGTGAAGAGTGGCTGGTAATCACTAAATTATGGGTCCTTAAGCCACTTGCGTGTGAATTCACGTAATCGGTAAGCGCGCTTAAGCAACTCCAGTGTCGAGTTCCAACCTGTCTTCACATCCATCATGGGCAGTACTGTGATCAGGACTTTGGCTTTGTGGCTGTCAATAAACTTGTTTTGACGACCAGGTGTCAGCGTGATCAATACAGCAAGCATTCTTTGCTATATGAAGGTCAGTTTCAGCACTTTCAAAATATTTTGAAATACGTACTTTGTCAATTATTTTTGCTAAACCTGGTCTCATGGCCGACACCTTATTGATTCTAGCATTGCCCTCTTCTCGAAGTCATTGACTACTCCAAATGTCTGGGCTTGTATTCTCTCCAAATTGCTGATCGCGCTCATGGGCTTCCCAAGTCTTGGTGAGGCCTTTTACACCCAGACAGCTTATGAATGCACCCAAAGCAAGCTGAATGACGTGCGCCATGCATGGTATGTAGTTTCTCAATGCAGACCACTCGATTCCAGAGGACGCAAGGGTAGTTTGTAATTCATGACACATCGAGTAATTTGAGGAAGCGTTATCGGTTGTAATTCCAAGTAGACGGCCATCAGTCAGCTCAAAAACAATCAAGAACTTCCTTCAAATGTCCGGCTAGCACTGCTCCTGAATGTTGACCCTTGTTCTGTAATCCTCAATGAGCTTACCAAACAGGAAGAGAATGGGCTATCAACCTCATCGAATGCCAGTTGTAAATCTCGCAGTGGCTAATTTCAATCCATATAATAGGCAATGACTGACAATATTGCTAATTTGTTCGTCAATGTCCATCCTTCTGAAGCTAAACTATCTTCATTTCTTGACAGCAATTGATTCTTCATTGCATCCACTGTTAGTGTGTATTCTCTCCGGCAAATATTGCTCATGGTGCTGGCTAATGGTAACACCAACCCGCTTGATAAAGCATAGTATGAACATTGTACTTCAAGTTTTGATATTGCGTTCCATGCATTATGAGCTGAAACACATCCTAACATGAGGTAGCAATTCCAGGTGTCTTGGTGAAATTCGGTAGTTTGAAAGTCTGTTGCTGCCTGTTCAGAGCATTTTGTTTGTCAATTCAGTAAGTATACTTAAAACGTAAATATTAAATTTGAATTACCTTTCCGAACTTACAATCAGAATTCCTCAACTTCCCTGCCTCAGGAGTATGGCCAAAGCTGATTCATCAAGCGTTGAACAAGTCATATCGGATACTTCTGACACTGTTAATTTGTTGACCTTTGCAATGTGCACTTTTGCCTGGATATGTTTCCCAATCAAGCTGGTCCCATGATCTGATGGATGGCGAAGAACCTGATGACAAATGATACAAATGATGCTGGGGCCGCCAGTCTCCTCAATGCTGCAGTGTAAATAGAATCGCCACGAAGGCGCCTGTCTAGAATTATTCCAAGCAATAGGCAACTTTTAGCCTGCATTTATTGAAGGTCACCAAGAAGCAAAGATGATTTTTATGGTAAGCTCACTTAAATCACGAATAAAGACAAGTTCATTTTTTGAAGATATCATAACCTCTAGCAACAAGGTATTTGAAGATTTTGTATTTGACATCCCGGAAGGCAATTGAACTCTGGGTGATTCGACCTGAGTAGCTGTCAAAAGATACGTTATAGTCAGATAGAACGCTGGTTCTTAAATATTGACATTAGAGCTACAAGCAAGAAAAAAGTCAGACCTGTGAGACATTGCATGCACGTTTGTGAAGTTGAATACAAGGATATACAAAGACGCGGTGGTTGTGATATCATCACTAGCATTTTTCCCCATAATGGCTGCCAATAGTATGATTATGGATCAATACCGTTCCATTGCTGTCTGATTATCCAAGATCAAAGCCCAAAAATGGTTGACGCTCCATTGACGTTTATTTTTAGGAGATAGTAGTGATATTGTCACTAGCATTTTTGCCTAAAAAGGGGGCCAATATCATGATTATGGGAGTATGCCATTGCACAGCCCTTGAATTATTCAAAATGTAAGACAAAAAATTGTTGAGGCTTTATTGACGCTAATCTTTTGGAGGTGGTAGTGATATCGTCGCCGGCCGTTTTGCCCATACATGTGGCCATACTGTGGTTATGGCTCAATGCTGTCCCACAGCTCAGTGATTGTCCAAGGTGCGAGACCAGAAATCGGTAACGCTCCGTTGACGCACATTTCTAGGATGGGGCAACAACTTTGTCGCTTGCCATCCAATATCTGAAGACAGCAAATAACTCCTGTATGGATTGATGTGACTATTCAACCTGTGGATTGCCGAAATGATCGAACTAAAATCGTTTACGCTCCGTTGATGCTAACCTTAGAGCCAGACTTATAGTCATTCGGTGTGCAATCATTTTGCTTAAAATTCATACTGTCATTTTTGACAGCCAATATACCATTTCAAGGTATAATCATTTCCATCCAAAAGCATCAAGGCAACTCAGTATCTGAGCCAGCACTATTCACGTCATTGGTACAATACATAACTTAGCTCTGTTGCCTTTTGGTGCTTTCAGCCAGTATGTTATGGCATACAGATCCGTCTAATGATTTTAGAAATATACAGCCCGATTTCCTGAATTTTCTTTTTCCAGCTTGTTTTCCTCGATGTCCATGACGTACCATAATCAATTTTCATATTCTCGACTATGTGCAGCAGGTCTGAGTGCAGAGTTATGCAGTTACCTGCATGGACTAATACAGCATGATGGCTGCCATTCATCTGGGTTCAGACTGCGCACTGACTGCGTGTCCTATGACTTGTATGACATTTCTGACTGAATTTTTGTTAGTAAATTGTATCTCTATTGTAGGTTTTGCTTTCTAATGTATCCATAACGAGCAAGTTGATATCAAGTTTGCTGGCCATCTATCAACCAGACTTGGAGTCTAGAACTTTTGCATGGCCCGTATGACTCTTGCACACACACTGAAGAAATATCATGTCTCACAATTTGGTCGCTGAAATGAAAACAAAGCTGACACTAAGCAAAGTAGGTACACAATTTGCTTTTACATGAGATAGGTCTTCAAAATTAACTAGTTGGCTACCTATACCACTGGGGACATGGGCGCCATCACCATATCTTCGTCGGTATCTGATGTCAATATGGCTATCAATCTGTGATGCATTATGCAGGGGTAAAAGCTTACAGGTTGAAGAGGCTTCACAACCTGAATCAGTGTCAAATCGGGTGCCGCGTCAGGTGAAAGAACTGGTATGAATTTGTGTAACTGTAGTTTCTCTGAACCAAGCATCATTTGACTACTTCCTGGTTGAGAAGTCACTGCCGGCATTTGCGATTGTCTGCTGACGACATCAACACTCTGCATATGCTCTCCAAATGTTGTCGGGGATGGTGTGGCTGCAGTAATGTCCATTTGGGGCTTGATCACCGCCATAACCTTCAATTCGGCAGTCCCATACTTCACATCTCGCTCACTGAAGTAGTTGGCTGCGTCCCCCCATCCCGGTTGCGTCAATTCATCAAGCCTCATCTGCATCTGCCGAAAACTCTCCATGCGGTTCTGTACTGTTTTGGAGATTGTGCCCATCACCCAGCCAGGTTTATCATCATCATTCAGCTTGCCGAGCTCTGTATCTCCTTCATCATCTTCCTTGTCTTTCCTATCCTGCTCATCGTCGGAACGTGCAAGATTGCTCAGACTGTCTCCAATAGCATTCGACATCTCTTCAAATGTTGTTTCATGCTTTCTGGTTGTCGCCCCCGCTCTTTCAGCAGTAGTCATATCCTTCAGCTCTTTCAAAATCGCTGTCTCTGTGGCTTCAACTCGCTTTCTTGGCACAGCGGATTCTCACTCAACATAATCCTCGATCCATTTCTCTTTCAGTTTTTTGTCTAAAAAGTACATTGCCTGTCTTTTATGTGCCGAAAGCTGCTTTTTGGATCGTAAGCTGTGCAATGCTCCCAACGCTCGGACGCTTTCTGCATCCAAGACTCTCTTGCCTTTATTCGCATGATGACATCGATGTGTGGACGGCTTTGTCGATTTGACATATTTGCCCGCCGGAAGTGGAGAAAAGTTCTTTTTCGGAGCATTGACCATTGTATCGTGTATTGACCTTGTCGTTGGGTGAGATGTTGGATGATGCAAGATATGGACCACATGGATGCAAGCTGAGTCATTTATGTCAAGGTTCGTACGTTTGATCAACTCAAACAAAGCAAAATCTGTGTTTTAACTGTCATTTTATTCGGAATTGTAATGCTAACCGTAAATCATGACTTGATAGTGAGTGTGTATCTCATGTGAAATCCCGGCAATGTGTTGAGATAAGCATTACCAGACATCCTTTCATTCGAAGAATTTCCTTTTTATATCTATCAAACATAAGGTATCAGCTGTCGCTGATTTCAATGTATCCCTGCAGACAAACAAACAAACAACAATGGACTGACGTACTACAAATCACGGGTCGGTTGGAATTACCTGCGACTTGCAGGTATACGCAGTAGGATAAAACTTGAGTAGAACTCGCAAGTTGACTGGCATTCATTCTGTTGTGACTTGTAGCTTACTATATATTCCTCAGGACTTTCCACTTTTCGTTTTCATCTTCCTCACCTTTTCCATATCAGCAAGTAATGGCTCCACAAACACCTCAGCCCGGTGTCATTGAATATGAATCAAGCCGAACAATGTGCACTTTATCGAATACCCCCCTGGCTGAATCACAGCAGCAACGCAGACACCAGTTAGTCCACCACGACGCTGCAATTGCAGCCACCGACAATCTGGCCCAGGACGCAGATTTAATAAAAGTAGGTAAAACTGGTCGCAGCAAGCATAGGAAGCAGCATGCGATTGGATGTGAGGAGCTCAACATTAGTGTAGAAGGCGGTTAACCAACAATGCAATGTACAGCTGGTGTATGTAAAGAGCGCAGTGAACAATTTATCGCTGCCCGGTTTGGCAAGCCTCCATGTTCGACAATGGTATTTGTTCGCACAGTCAACAAAATCGAACATTATGATGTGCTCAGTGCTTGGATTTTCTTGGACTAATTTCGTGATGAAGGATCCAGCGAGTGGACTAGACAGGCTTTCAAGACCGTAGAGGAGGCAACGGAGTCGTATATGGTTGAAGTAATAGCTGAATCTTCCTGCTGGAAGCAGCAACTAATTTCTCGTAGGTTTTCGACATGCCTGCTACTATGGTGAGATATGGAGGCCGGGTACAGATAGAACAGTCCGACATGCCCCTTACCTTGAATACAGCCAAAATGGCGATATGAGGATTTTTGCGCACTACAATAGACGAAACACAACAACAAATTAAGAAACCTTGCGTCATAGTCCGAGAAGAGAAGAAGTGGGGAGTTGAATTTCATGGGCATATACTGGTGAAGGCTGCGATAGAAAGACACCCAGCAATGGTTTATAAAAATCATATGGACGGCTGCCTTCCATGCCAAAATTGCACAACAAACAATCCGCAGTCAGGCTGGAGGCACAGAGGAACTGGCGCACCGACACCAGAACCAGCAGCACCCCCGCCCAGGAAGCCCTCTCCCCCTGGACCGCCACCTGCGCTACGAGGTGATACTGACAGCAATGAAAGTTATGAAATAGAAGGCATGCCATCTAGGTGTGTGTATATACATTCTCGGCATCCCAACAGTCAATTATCAATTATAATCTATATGCCAAGAATAGCAAGCACAATGAAGATTTAATTCCAGCATTCCTGAGGAGACTATCTGCTGTGTGGAAATACCACGGATATTGATTTTGAAGATGATAGCAGCCTGTTGTGTGAATCTGAGAGTCAAGACGAGAATTGATTGAAAGGAACGGGAGTTTTGAGTATTATCATTATCTACAATTAGCCGACACTTTAAAGTATCTTTTAAAGGATATATTTATATGCACAATTAAAGAATAATGTAGTGATAAATGAAAACGTACATGAAGAGAATAGAACGACTGTATAAACACAGTTATTGATGTTCTATGCCAAAGTGAATGGTTGAATAATGTGGATACGCCTGTGGCAAAATGAGTGTCAATGGAGCATCAATGATATTTTGTCCTGTAAGTCAGGGTATTAACATGTGAATTAGTCGTTGTTATTTATAATCATTGTATTGGCCGCCTTCATAGGCAAAAGAGAATGCAACACTCTCTCTGCCCCATCATGACAATGAGCATCAACAGAGCAACAATGATTTTTGGTTTTAAATCTTGGGTAATCTTGGTGATAAATAATCGCAGACATCTATAAACAATGTTTTGGCAGCCTTTATAGGCTGATAAGCAAGAGATGCTTCCATGACAGCCTCCCGGACAATCATAACTTAATTCATTTTCAATGCTGCAACTCAGTGATTCTGCACGTTTTACCATATAAAACCAGTCAAAACTCCATATATAGACATTAGCGGTCATCTCATGCTTTGATAAACTATCATGCGAGGATAATAATTATTGACGCTGCGTTGATGCTCATTTTCAAGATCGGGCAGGGAGCGTGATGCAGTCGCTTTGGTCTTTATAGGCGGCCAATACTATGCTTATGGATAGCAAAGAACAAATAACTGTTTAATTTCCTCACTTACAAGACTAAAAATTGTTGGCGCTCCGTGGACGCTTATTTTTGGAATGGGACAGTGACCGTATCACTATCTCTTTTGCATTGAAATACGGCCCATATCCCATTTATGATCGTGTGGATTCAATCGCCACCTGGATTAGTCATGATGCAAGAGCAAAAATTATTGATACACCATTGTCTATCATATTCAGGATGGGGCAGGGAGTGTGTCTCTCTTGCTTTTAGTTATAAAGGGAGCCGATTCATCCCAAAAGAACAAAGAAGTACCAAGGTCAATATTTTGCGATTAGCAGTAGGATATGTAAATGCGACCATAAATAGAAAAACCCGAAACACAGAACTGGAAATTGTAACCAATGGATCTATCCATACCCGGCAAACCCGCGGGTTGACGGATACGGGTCCGGGTTTGTCATGGCAACACACAGCGGATCAGATTGTTGGACGATTCTGGAACCCAACCGAACTATTTTTGCGGTTTGAAACCCGACTGCTGGCGGATTTCCCGGATCCATTGCCAACACTAGACCACTCCAGTGTCTCAAGAGGAGAATATAGGTAAATTGCTATTTTTGACAATTTCTCTCTTGAAAAAGCAATTTTTACACCTATTTGGGAATGTGTCACCTTTGGCCCGGATTTAGTGACCATGTTGAATTAGATGATAATTCCTCCGCGCATGTGCCAGGGTCAGATTGCCCATGCGAAAGATCCATAAGCCAGATCTGGTTGATTGACAATGAAACAACTTGATATTGTGCTGTCTGTTACTGTCAAGTCAGATTGGCAAACCTAAATTAGAGACGAAATTCACAAACAAGATTTAAGTCAGTGATACTATGCGACTTATAGATTGCGCGATCAAAGTGCCATACGAGCCGGGATGAATGGCAACCAACAGGCTGCATTCCTTGATGCATTAAACTGCATATTCCTTGGCACTGACCTTGTGCACATGATTAAAATCTTTAAAATTTCTTATGGTAGGTTATGGATGTGAAGAAGAATGAGCTAGATGAGGAATAGTGAGGAAGTCGGGCTATGTATATCAGAAACAAGCTGTGGATCTACATATGGTTACTTGCCGGCCAAAAGTGCTAGATCGTGGTATACCTACTTCATTTCTGGCTTAGATAACATCTCTAGTGGTGGATCAGAAGTTGTAAGTCCTCACAGCTTTTGGATACAGCTGTTTATAAATAGAAACAATATATTGGCTGCCAATAATAACTATATGCATATTTGCATACAATTGGGGATCATCCAATGACTGTTTGTACGTTGTCAAGGTGAGTATCAACAGAGCTTAAACATTTTTAAGTCTTACATTCTGGGCAATCAAAGGGCTGTACAGTCGCATCCTTCTAGAGTCACTGTATTGGCCATTTTTATAGTTGAACTAGAAAGTGAAATGTTTATTGCTCCATCATAGAAATGAGCATCAACAATGCATCAACAATTTTTGGTTCTGTAAGTCTGGTAATAACAACAACACTTGGTCAATGTGACACATATTCAATGTATTGGCCGCCTTTACAGCCAGGTATGGGACTGATGACCTCACTACTATCACCAAAAAATAAGGGTCAACAGAGAATTAACAATTTGTGTTTTGTCATCTTCGATAATCTCAGTGCTGTGCAACAACATGAAGCAATACTCAAAGTAATGGCTGCCTTTATTGGCTCTTATGGTTTTCATGATATAGCTACCACCTCCTACAAATGAGTGTCACCTGAACATCAATTATTTTGGATCTTGCATTCTGGATATCCAAAGGGCAATGCAACCTCTTCAACACATATGAATAGTAGCGGCCACCTTTAAGGCCAAAAATGCTATGGATGATATCGCTACAAGCTTCTGTCAATGAGGTTCAACCAAGCATCAACCATTTTTGGTCTTGCATCATTGATAATCAAAGTGCTGTACAATAGAATCAACCCATAATTGTCGTATCAGTCAGAGTTATGGGCAAAATGCTAGTAACGATATTGCTACTACGTCCTACAAATGAGCGTCATGGCAGCATCAACAATATCGGGTCTTGCATCTGGCATACTCTACGTGCGATGAAATGGTGGTTACCAATAATGATGGCATCCGTAGCCTCTAGGTGGAAAAATGTTAGTAATGATTTATCGTCTGCCTGCTAATAATGAGCAACCACACAGTGTTAACAGTTTTTGTTGGGGCTCAGCAAGCTACACAGCAACAAACAGCACTGCATTGTTCCAAAATTGAATTCTAAATGGTCAGTCTGATCAATATGTCTCTGTATACAACTTCACAAATATATATGCAAGGTCTTACAGGTCTGACTTTTGTTTGCTTGTATCTCTAGAGTCAATATTTGAGAACCAGTTTTCTACTTTAATTTAATCTAACTTTTGACAGCATCTCAAATCAAATTGTCCTGCTTTCAAATTCCTACTGCATAGTTGGATAAAAAATCTTTAAAACTTTGATGCTGGAGGTTATGATCACTTCTAAACAAAATGTGTCTTTATTCTTGAGTTGAGTGACCTTACTTTCAAATGATATTCGATGCTTGGTTGGCTTCAATGAATGTAGGCTCGAAGCTTTCTATTGGTTATAAAAATTCTAGACAAGTGCCTTCTTGGCAATTTGTTTTGCACTATGGAATTGAGGAGATGGGCAGCCATGGCATCATATGTGTTGGTCGTCATTTAGTTCTTCGCCATCCATTGGAACATCGGATCATCTCAAATGGGACACACTTGCTGGCAAAAGTGCACGACGCAAAGCTAAACGAAATATCACAGTTGGAATTTACGGACTTGACTTGTTGGAAGGTTGATGAAAAGTTTTGACCATCTTGACGAGAGAAGGAAGTCGAGGAATTACAATGAGATGTTCACACAGGACATTCATATCCATCATTCAGGTTTGATCTGTTTAAACTGAATTGACTGACAAAATTGTCCAACCTTGCATCTGAGGACATTGTCACTTCTGAATTTCACCAACACACGTGAAAGCACGACCTCATGATAGCATTATTTTAGTTTAATATTACTTCGAATGCTGTATCTATCGTTGAGCTTGGACAGTCATTTGAAGCATTATGCAGCGAGCTACGACTGCCATCAGCCACCACCCTTAGCAACATTTGCCAGATGGAATACTCAGTGCCAGTAGATGCAATAGGGAAGCAATTGCCATCACAAAATATAGTTAGTTTAGCTTAGGACAGGTGGATATCAACAGTCAAACTTCCCATCATGTCAGTCATTGATTACTATCTGGATCGAAATTGGACATTGCAAGATGTACAATTCACTTTCAAGGAGGTCATAAGCCAATTCTTTTCTTACTTCGAAAGCTAATTACAGATATTAGGTCAAGGGTGACTGTACTGGAGTTATACTAACAGTACATTTGAAGGAAGTTTTTGATTATTTTGAGCTTACCAATAGCCGTTAACTTGGCATGACAACAGCTAATGCTTCCTCATATTATTCGATGACGAGAGAACTGCAATCATACCTTGAGGCCTCCGGAATCGAGTGGCCTGCATTCAAGAACTACATACCATGCATGGTACACTGTATACAGCTGGCTTTAGGTGCATTCATAAGCAGTCTCGGTGTAACAGGTGGCACTACATCTTGGGAAGCCCATTGGCACAATCCGCAATTGGACGAGAATGAAACCATAGCCATTGGCTATAGTCAACACCTGGAAAAGAGGGGAATGCAAGAATGAACAAAGTTCCGGCCATGAGACCAGTTGTTGCAATGATAGTTGACAAAGTACGTATTTCAACATATTTTGAAAGTCCTGAATCTAACCTTCATATATTAAAGAGTGCGTACTGCATTGATTACCATGACACCTTGTCATCGAAACTAGTGCATTGATCGTCAAAAAGGCAAAGTCCACATCACAGCACTACGTAATATGGGTGTGAAAACACATTAGAATTCGACACAGGAGTTGAATGAGTGGGCTAACCAACTACAGGAATTCACCTCCGAGTGGCTCCCGAATGCACTCTACAGTGATTACTAGCTACTCTTCACAACTCATGGTAAATGGACCATTGTCACATATGTCTTGGAGGTTCCAAGGCCATTCTGATACTGGACCCTATGAATGTTAATGAGGAATACAGTTACTTTGGATCATGTTATATGTTACACGTTTAGGAATGGTCAGGGTTCCAGGGTCATGAGCTAACACTTGACAATGATGTCAGGTGGCAATGGATTAAGCTTTATGAGTTATAAGCCAGCACTATTGCTAGTGTTAGCAACGGTTCCAGTTTTGGACCCGGCGGGTATTATAGGTCTGCGTGGCAACGGCCTTACCCCATCAATAAACGACGATTTTTTAAGCGAACCATCACTTTAAAGCCACAAATATTGATTAGAGAGTTTAGTGTTTGGTATGTGAAATATGCAGCTTTGCACGGCGCATCTTTTGGCCGTCTCCGATTTTCGATATCTTTAATTCTCAGCAAGCGGCAGCCCAAAAACCTCGTTTATACGCCAAAAATGACAATAATTTCAAAGCAGCTTGCTGAGTTTTTAAGATATCAAAAATCGGAGACCACCAAAAGATGCGCCGTCTGCGGCAGCATATTTCTTGTACCAAACACAAAATTGTCGGATGAATATTCGTGGACTTAATTGAGGGAACCATTTGCCACAAACCCGGACCGATCCGGCCAGGTCCCGGTTTTCATGGAACCGCTATAATAGAAACGGTCCGAAAACTGAACCATTGCTAACACTAACTATTGCCATACCAATGACCGCCAGGTACATATTCCTCAACTCCATCATCACCATCGACCGTTGAGTGTTGTCACAGTTGCAACTGTGTGTTAATTCACAGTAAACTCACATCACTATACTCGCCATGGATACAGATAAACAACGATACCAACTATCGTCACCTCATTACGAGGTAACTCCCAATTGGCATGAGGTACGGCCAGTACGCTATGGACAGTTGAACATGATATGAAGGATGTCTGGGGAATCGTACCAAGAAATGGATAGTCCAGAAGACAACAGTCTGACGGATACCAATCACTCTGGAGATGAATATCAGACAGATACTGTTCGTGCAGAAGGATTGGTGGATTGGAGCAATACCATTTGCTTGGAGATAGGTCAGGCCGACTGGTTATCAGAGCATGGAGATATGAGGATGAGAATATAGTGGGTATTTATCAAGAGAAAAGTATAGTGAGAATAAGCAGTAAGAGGGCAGAGGAAAGAGCTATACAGACCTCTCGATTCTCCCCTGGTATAGAGGGCACCCTTCTCACGATGGAGAACAAGCCTTGACATTATATTCAGATTGGCAATATATACTATACTTATTCTGCTCGGATGACTTTCTGCGTCGGAGTGCAGCTTCATAGTGAACCTACTCTGGGACCATTTATAAGTCCAATATCAAGTCCGATAGAGAGACAAGATAGAGGGATACCTAGAAGCGATGATTCCAGCCGTGTGTATCTTAGAGTCAATTCCTCCCACATTGCACTATATTGTTAAATTAAATCTCAAACAGAGACATCACTTCAGGATATTCAAGATGTTCTTTATCATTTCCGGTACTCTACTGTAGTGAGATATTGTCCGTGCTATCCAACCTTATTCATACACCCCTGCAACCGAAATCATCTTCGATTGCCCTGAGATTGTGATCTCTGATCCCGGGGACTCTCTAACTGAGGAATAATCATTTTGTCGCACACACGCGAGGCTTTGCCTGCGAAAAACAGCGAAATACACTAACAATGATGACAGTAATTTGGAACACTGACAGTGGCGATCAAGTTCTAACATCGACTTGAGCCTGGAAGGGGACTCCCAGTGTACCCAGACCTCCTAAGGACAGTGGATGCGGCAGGGTAAGAGAACACACATGGAAATCCACGCAAATGAGTGGATTCGTGACGAGGCTTAGGGAGAATCAAATAGCAGAAACTTCGAAACAACTCAGCAATCTCGACAGAGAGTGACATAGCTGCACTGGTATTAGATTTCTACCATTGGACTGACCCCAGAACGACACTTCCAACCCACCCGGACCATCAAAGTGGGCCGAATGTGAGCAATACTACCTGATGACAAGCTAACCAGCCACGTTGGCGACAAATGGGGGTAATAGTTCTATTGGAGGATTGAGCGATAACCCTCGAAATAAGAGAGATATGTACATGGCGGAAGCAGGAGACACCAGTAGCGAGGCCGGCCAAAGGTGGGGAAAGACAACACCCACCTCCTTCATGTTATATGTAGCCTTTGTAGAGTATGTCATCACGCGGCAGTGGGTTAGGGCTTGCAGCGCCTATATGGGCTATGTGTCATCTTGGACTTAGACTCAATCAATCAATACTCTCGACAGGTTCCTCAAAACAGGTTATAAACCGGGGCAGGACCATGATCCGGACATCATTGTTGACAACTTTCAAGCGATAACAGTCGAATCGTGAACTTACATATGAGCGAGGCCGCAGGGTCCCGGATGTGTTCCTAACGCCTCTGGGATATGGACACCCTATGAACTCAGGACGATGATTCAACAATGCAAAGGACTCAGTTGCCTCCTCTCAATGAAATCTCGCACCCCACCGCGTAGAGGCCTGTGCTCACTGCAATGGCAACAATGGTTGTGATGGCCGGGATGGCTGCAATGGCCGGGATGATGGCAATGGCCGGGATGGCTGCAATGACCAGGATGGCTGCGATGGCCGTAATGCCTGTGATCGCTATGATGGCAATGATAGCCGTGGTGTTGAGTTCAATGGGTATATGAGATTATGGCAACCTAATGACATATTGACAGAACAGGTTCTGGATGAGTACAGAGGGCAGATTGGATGGAGTGGAGGACGAGTTTGAGTCAACATCGTGTCATCTCCCTCGGAGGAGCTTGTGTGAACTCCCTTGGAGAAGTTCCGGTCAACATTGGCATCATCAGGATGAGTTCCAGTCAATATCGGCATCATAAGAATGTATTCGAAGCGATTTCACAACAGGTCAACCGGCTGCGAACCAACTAGATCGACATACAGTATGGTATTTAGGTAGTCTATTTGAAGTGGGTGGGTAATGGACTGCGGATACTTGGAAGATGTCAGCAAACACACCTGAAACCCCTGGGGAGTGCTGCAGTTGATCCCCCAGAGGAAAGCACTGGGTATGTTATTTGCGACAACAGACTCGAGAGACCGGCCAAGGCAATTGTGGCCATAACTCTCCCATGTCTGCGGACATTGAAACGGTGAGGACGAGGAAGCTTTGGTTGCGGTGCAGTGCGTACCTTCAACGTGAATCTTCAAGGACGACAACTTTATTTCCCCACCTCGGAGGCTGCGTACGGGGATCCACTATCTGTGGGAATGAGTTCACTAGGGCTAGATGAGATGGAAAAGCGACCTTTGGAGAAGCCTCTCTAATTGGAATTGCGGCTATGGAGATGCGTCTCCAATTCTGACTCTGACACCAACACCAACACATACTCCACTACACCACAATCAGCAAATGAGCAACCTACAAGAATCATCCTCTTCATTTGTCGAGCAGACGTCCACATCACAACTCAGAAGTGTCCCCAATTGCGACACTGTTATGGACCCCAATACATACTCCACTACTCGAGCATCAACCACTGTACAACAGCTCATATGCACTTGCGTCGAAACACAAAATGATGATCAACACTTCCACTTCGTTTTTTGAGCGGAAGTTAACATCACCAGGGGGAAGCGTCTCCAATTTTGACGCACCTCGTGCAACAGGTTATGCCAATTTCAACGCCAACAGCACAACCCACAACTGGGATGGAAAGGGTGCGGATGAGAATGAATGATGCTCCAGCTGGTTGGAGCAGTATCTTCGAAACATTTCTTCCATGTGATACCAACAATGACAACAGTCATCACGATACAACAGGACTGTGTGTCACCTTTGGAGGAGTAGTCCACTGGAAGTCAAGACAGTTGAAGTCGACAGCACAATTGACTACTGAGCGTAGGAATATTCATATGATTGACGCCTCCAATGGCATGAGCAGGAAAATGGTCGTTTGGGAGGAGCTCAGGGCATGGTATGGTTTGGCTTCTGTCTTCTGTCTTCGGTCAGTTTGTCAAAGTCTTAGTGTTTGATGGACATGATAATGCCCTGGAGGAGTGTTATACGGAGTTTTTATAGAGTATGTTATCACGTTGCTATGGGTTCGGACTTGAAGCTACTATATCGGCTACATGTCATCTTTGACTTAGACTCAACCAATCAATTGTCTGTACAAGTTTGTCACAACACTACATCACTGCAACCGAGCTGTGGGAGCGCCACATGAACAGCAAAACACCGAGGAACGAGATCTCAGAGCCAGTGAGCGTACTGGGAGATTTGATGAGTTGTATGCAGCGAGCTGAGAGGCAGCAGGGGTGCAAGGTGACACAGCTGGACCAAACTATCGACAGGATGGCTAGAATGCTACAAGTACACGTGGCATGTGAAGAGGCGCAATGGCCTACCATAAAAGAATGGCTACAGAATAGGTGGATGAAATGGGATGATCACCACAAGGACAACATACTATGGGGGGCAGGTATCATGCACATGACCGCAAAAGTGCAAACCAGAGCAAGAGTAGGCAAAGTAGCATTCACCACGGCAGCAAGAGTGGATGAAAGGATGAGACTGCAAGGCAGGACGGCAGAAGAATAGAGGACTCACAGCATGCAGATGCAATGCAGGGCAGCGAGCCAGAACAGTGCCTGCTGCGGCAGTTGTCAAAACCTAAACCCAAACTGCAACTCAAACTGCAGTCTAAACAGCAACTCAAACCCAAATCAAAACCTAAGCCAACCTCCACTCTGGCCAGAAGGTGAGAGACAGTCGAACCGAAAACCTGAAGCAAGAAGGGTGCCGGAGGCCTAGGCCCCACCCGGAAGCATATATCAAGAGTGGCAGAGGGACGCCTAATTTTATGAAGAGACGAGACAGTACCGCAGCAAAACATGGTGGACCAGACAATTGTGTGGACGATCAACTGAGCAGTTTTTCACCAGAAGCCACCGGCCCACATCCGGATTATCAATGCAAAATGTAATGCTTGGGGTCCTGTCATAGCAATCACCCATGGGGATTCAATGGTGGCAATGGTACTGGCGTACCACAACTTCATCGTCAACGTAGCATGTATCAATAACAGGAGAGTCATCAACACTGAAGAAAATGAATCCTGGGAAAGGCTGAATGTTTATGCAGTACCACTCGTGAGGTCCATGGGCAAAGGCACTGAGGGCCTGCAAAACATGTTGGGCAGGATCCATGCTCGATATGAAGAAGTAGCATTCGCCGTCCCTGTGTGATGTCTGGTGAACCCTCGCAAAGTCAGGGAAAGAAGACAGATGGGGGGGATCTCTGCATCGTCAATGGTCTTCAATGTAAACGTAAACAACGTGGTGCACTGAATGGTAAAAGAAGGCATCAAGGCTGTGGGAGTGTAGTACTGAGTGGAACTATTCACAAATGGTGGCCCAGACACCAGATGTGAGCATTGCTGCAGATGGGGCCAGACAGAGAGCAAGTGCAGCAGCAAATCAGCATGTGGCAACAACTCTGGGCCGCACAGCACCAGTACCCATAAGTGCCACATTGTGTGGTCCATTGCATAGCAGGGTTCTCTCTGTGGCCTCATACAAGTGAAATGCCCTAATTAGAAAGGAAACCGCATCGCATTCAGCAATAGGTGCGCAGCAAAGGCAGAAGCCACCAGAGAGGCACAGGAGAGGAGGAGGAAACCACCAGGACGGACCACGCAGACCACAGAACAACCACAGGCGCAAACAGAGCCACACTTGGCCCAAGGGCCAGGGCTCCATGAGATGGAGAGAGAGGCAGGAGCGAAGGGGAGATGGCCGATGTGGAGGCAGGGAGAGTGGAGGCAGAGGATGTCACAATGGTGCAGAGCACGACACTAACAACAAAGTCAACACCAGCACCATCTGCAACAGGAACTGCAATGGCTGCAGTGACTGTCATTGAATCTAAAAACGGAATGCAAATTGGAATTGGTCACTAGGCATATCACATTAGACAAAGATCACGGGTGGAGATGACAGTGGGCAACGGATGTGTTCTCGCAACGAACAAATGAACCGACTTAAGGAAGAATGCAGGGTACACCGTAATTGTCGTCAAGAATGCAAGGAGAGGTGCGAAAATCAGAACGATTGTAAAACATTACGAACAGCGAGCAAGAGAGACCGGATAGAGACCAGGGAGGAGAATGATCTGGTAGGAAATCATCAGGGAGTGGGGAGGCTGCACAGTGCTTGCAGGAGACATCAACACCCACAGTCCACACTGGGACCCAATGTGCACAGAATGGAGGGACGCAGTGTACTGTGACGATATTTTGTATGAGTACAGTCTGGTAAGTGCAAATGATGACTGACCCACTCAGTACTGCCCAAGGAATGAAAGCGATGGTGCATCCATCATTGACCTGATGTTGGCCAACCGACTGTTTGAGTACTGCATGATTTTGGACAGGAATCAAGGCATGGGGTCTGATCGCGACATTATAGAATGGGAGGCAAACATGGAGAAGCAGGAGGAAGCAGGAGGCAAACATGATGTAGGGTAGAACCTAGCAGCCAGGTCACAGGAGAACAAGGAGTAGGCTGACACTCTGGGGAGAGTGGGCAAGGGCAAGGGCATACTTGTAGGTAGAGAGTAAAGGGAACAACATCGAGAGCGAAGCCAAGTGGTGCCACCATGCACCAGGCAAGTTACTTGACTCCACTGCCAAGAAAGTGAGGATCTGCACTTGGTCAAAAAGATGGAGGAATAGGATGATCAAGGAGAGGAGGTGCCAACTGGGAAGAGAAAAGTGAGGGAGGTGCAGGTCTGCTGCGGCAGCGCAGGCCAAGGCAGAGTTGCAGAAGCCAGTTCGGAGAGCAAAAGACAGGATGTGGAATGACTTCCTGAAGAACCGAAGGGGAGCGGAGGTGTGCATAGCAGCAAAGTTTACCAACCCCTGGGCCATATGCAACTGTAGGGCACTGACATACAGAGATGGTTACGAGGCGAATACCATCGCCGAGAAATAAAACCTGCTGAGATGAGAGGCCATTCCCCCAATTCTGCATGACCAGGACTTCAAACTTCCCCTGGTGGGGCTACCACACCATTCTGTCAAGAATCCAGGGATTAAACAGGCCTTCTTTGGACGGGCAGTCGGGTAATCCCCAGGACCGGAGAAGCTGCCTTTTGGTGCCATATCTCTACTCTGGCAGTGGGAGAAAGAGAGAATTGTGGAACTAGTGAAGGCAGTTGTCTGGAGAGGTGACAACCAGCCAGGTCGAAGCTGGCTAGCAGGGTTGTAATCTGCAAGCCAAGGAAGGATAACTACAGCAAACTCAAGGTGTATCGCTCCATTGTTCTACTAAGCTGCATGGGGAAAGATGTTGCAAAAGTAGTTGCAGAGCTACAAGCTGAAGAGGCTGACAGAAGTGGACTGTTTAGCAACAGGGAGTATGGACGCAGACAAAGGTGGTCAGCAATCAAGGTGGTCGCAATCAAGGTCCACTGAGCACACACAGCCTGGTGAGATGGCCACATAGCTGGCATTCTCCTGTTACAAATCAGGGCAGCTTTCCCGAGCGTAGGGAGATGGAGACTAATCCAACCAATGTGAGGGCAGGGGATAGACGGACACCTCAAACGATGGATGGCAAGTTTTATCACCGACCGAAATATTGCTATGATAATCGAGGCTGATGTTACAGTGAGAGCCCACGTGGAAGCAGCTATACTATGGTGTTCACGGGTGTCTCCGATCCTCTTCACAAATTACATGTCAGGGATCATAGACTGGGTTGAGGAGACAGTCTCCAGAGTCGAGTGTCTGTTCTTCGTGCATAATGTTGAATCAGTGGCGAAGGGGCGCGACATGAACCATGTCGTCAGAACTCTCAAAACCTGTGCCAGAGCGAGAATCCATTGGGTGGAAAGTCGGTAGCTGGAGTTTGATAAGATGAAAACCGAACTGGCTCTCTTCACCCATAGACGAGCCCACAGGTGGCACCTGAGTCCGAAGCTAACATCGAGGATATGAGTTGGGAACGGCTTCGTCAGGTATAACCAGCATGCTTCCTGGTGGCTGGGTGTCTGGATGGATGCGTACTACCAAACGTGCAAGGAGCATCAGAACTGGTGCATGAAGATCGCGTGAACCGGGGAAGCACAACTCCAGTCACTGACAGAAACGCATGGGGTCGTTCGAGCAAGTGTGACAGCAGTACAGAATGCTTGCGTCCTGGCTGTCATACTGTAATGAAGCAACCTCTGGTGGGATCCGATGGAAGTCAGCCAATGAGACAACCTCCAGCGACTCCCGAATCAACATCCCAGGTCAACCCTGGGCGCACTGCCATCAACTCCAAGAGGTGCACTGATGGGACACTCAGGGATCCAACCTATAGAGGTGGCCCTTGACACGAGACAACAACTGTTCATAGCAAGGCTAGGAACCAGGTGCGACGGCTCCAAGTTGAAAGTCGGCTATGATTACGTCACACCTAGTGCACTGGTGGCTAGACGGTGGTTACAGATCACGCGCCTGGCAGGAGAGCAGAGACAATGTGCCGGTCAGACCCTCAGGAGGAGCCTGTGGTCAAGACAACTGTGCTGGAAGACGATCCCACGGCCAAGAGAGCCACTGAGAGATGGCCAGCAGGAAAGGACAGCACAGTGGGGTCTGTCACTTGGCTGTGGCGGACAGACAGATCTTAAGCTGACCATGGGTGAGTAGGAGCCACAGCGGTGTGCGGAAACGTGGATGGCTGGACCGTCTTACGCTGCTACCCCAGTACAGGATGAATGCATGTAATTGATCCTGAACTGTGGGCAATCGGAGTCACACTCCAAATGTCCGTTGCAAGAGCGGCACCGCTACCAGCTCATGGAGTCATGACAGTGCCAGTGTGTGATGATATGCAGACAGCTATCAGACCGATGGCGCACCTGGACCCTGGGCAAGGGCAATAACTCGCAAGTGCAATCAACAAGCATGCTAGGGTCCTTTGTACCGACAGCATTGAAGCCGCGATCCACCGGGTCCCAGGCCACTCTGGCATCCCTACGACTGCAGAGGGTGACCGCCAGGCAATCAAAGCACGATACGGCCAAGGCTACACAGTACGCAAGGGATGACATACCTTGGCTGCAGATTGAGCTAGACTGATCTCCCAAAGGAAGACAGCGGGGATGGCGAAATGGGAGGCTGACCAGTGCTTCAATCAAGCAGGATATAGACCGATGGGCAACGCTCTAAGCAATAGATCCTTCCCAATCACATCCATGAAATCACGGGCAAAAAGGTTCTACTGACAGAACAGCGGGTATGCACCGACTGCAATGTACCTAAAGCAGTTTGGACACTGAGATGACAACAAATGCTGGTGGTGAGGAAGAAGAACGCCACAGACGTGGGAGCATCCCTTCCGCCACTGCAGCCGGTGGAAAGACCAGTACAAAGCATACTGGAATGCGGTGGGAAGGGCCACTGGATGGAATGCAGGCAGATGCCGACATGTGCAAATCTGTGAGGGTTTCAGTATGGAAAAATGCGATCAAGCGGCGATGGACTTCCTCACAGCTACTGACGTCAGAATGTTCCTGCCAAAACTACCACAGAAGACCGGGCAGGAAATGCACCGGCAGAAGGAGCACGAGCAGAAGGTGCCCGGGCAGGACACTGGGTGTTTGGACCGGGGGTGGTCTCTCTCTTATAGCGTCGATCACTTTGTTCTGTGTTTCTTTCTACTCATGTCCACTTAATTTATTTTTGTTGCTCACAGAGGACGATGGGAAGCGGGTGGGAGCTCCACCATGTTGCCGGCTCAGCCTGTGGTGGAGAGGGTGTTTCAGGCTATATCATACTCTAATTAGAGTGAATACAGTATGAATAAAACAAACAAACAACCTTAGGAAGAATACACTCAACATACTCTCGAAAGCTCCTACAAACACACTGACTGCTCTGATTTCCAACGAAGACCATCTGACATATTCGGAAATAAGGCCAAGGATTATATTGGTCATCATTATCAGGCATGTGGACAGACTAATTACTGCATAATTTTTGTGCTGTAGACTATATCTTTATCAGAGGTACAGCGGTTAACAGTGGACAGAAGGAGTAATGTCTTGGACCCCAGTGAAACAACTGAAACAGAGGTGGAACAATACCAGCCTATTATGAACAAACATGTTCCCATATGGGCAGTTATGTTGTACAATCGATTAACTGCAGACTTGAACAGAATGGAGGCTCATGTCTCAGAATCCATATCAAAACCAATTAATCTACAACAAGAAATGCCCCAGTTAGTGGATGCCTGTGTGTCAATTATCCGCAAACAGAATACTTTTTGTGATTAGTCGACCAAGGGAGTCGAAACCTTGTGTCACAATGTGTATTCCCAATATACAGAAATCTTTCTCTAGTGGCAAATCTTCATAGCAAATGTCAAAGGAGGAATGGCAGTTATTGCAGCCAAAGCATCTCAAGATTACAAGAATCTGAAAAATTCATTCAATGCCCAAATCACAAGCAATCATCGTCCATGGGCCAGAACAGCTGCAGTGAGTAGAGATAGACTGGATACTCAAAATGCAATGGCAGTACAGTTGAAAGCTCAAAAGTTACAGTTGGAGGATAATATGCAGAACGCTGACAGAGCAATGGCAAGTGAACAGAATGCACAAAGTATGGAAATGGAGGACAACAAGAAGAAAGCAGAGGAAGATTTGAGGAAGCAACAGTTAGAATTGGCATCAACCAAAAGGGACATGAAAGCCAATAAGAAACAATGGCAACAGGCCTTCACAGAGTCTCAGAAGCAGCAAGAGGAGATGCTCCAGAACGTTCCAAGGGAAACCCAATACTCTATCAGATCTCTGTCAAAGTTAGTTGCAGCAGACAATATACCTGAGAACCCAAGAGGAAATCCAAACCAACCACAGGATGGAGCCCTGATGGAAAGCACAAGTGGTATCAAGTGGGTTTACAGTCAAAAAACTGTGGCATGGGAAATCGTCAAAGACAAGGGCGTTGAAGACATCTCCCTACCACCATCTACACCACCATCCAGTAAAGCTGGAAGTTGGAGAGAACGTCCCTCTGGAGAAAGAAGAGGAGGGGGTGGAAGAGGCAATACAAATTGGGTTGGTAACTCAGATGAGCCAGCGCTTCCCCTGATCCCCAATGGAAATGACCCACATGACAGTTCAAGCTCATCAGAGAGCAGCAACAACCCCAGAAGAGGGCGTGGTCTTGGAGGACTAGCGCCACTGCCACAAGGAGGTTCTACCATATACGGTGGCTCTGTCCGAGCATGCCACTATGGACAAATGTATGAAAAGAAACCAAGTCAAATGAAGCTCCAAAAAGTGTTCAAAGGAGATCCTTTAGATGACACCCTCCCATATCGAAAATGGTTGCACTCAGTCAAAGATTACACAAGGCTGCACTGTACGGATTTTGCGGACAATAATGACAGAATCATATGGATCGGAGGTGTAATGGATATTCAGGCTGAAGCCTGGTACAATTCAAGAGCAGAGTATATGAAAAAATACTTCAAGCTGAATGAATGGAACCCTTTTGTCTGTACAATGGAAGAATGTTTTCTTGACAGACAAGAGGAAGGGAAAGCTCTGGGGAAAATGAGGAAACTCAACTACAAGGGAGACATTGAAGGCTACCTAACGGATATGGTGACCTGCATTTGCAAGGTCTCCCTGGTTCGCACCCCTTCAAGGACTTTGCTTCGAGATGGGCTATTGCAAGTTCTGCAGTAATGTCTCTCAACTACCAAATGAGAAGCGTGAAACGATATTGACTATGTGGAAAGTATTCGAAGGACTGGACTAGCAATGGAAGACAATATGATACTGCAAATGAAGCATTCTTTAAAGGATAACTCTTCAGGACATAAGAAAAAGGACAAGAAGAGGGAGTGTCAGGATGAAGAAGACCAAAGAGATGACAAACCCAAGGATCATGGATCAGGAGGGAAATCTGGCTGCAAGAAACCCAAGAACGAGGACAAGACCAAGGGTCAATCTCCTGTCCATATGGAGAAGAAGAAGGTCTTGGAGGGTATTGTCCCTTCTCTAGTGGAAGCATGATTTGGAAAGAGTGAGTGTGCTCATTGAGGTATGGATAACCATGCATGGACATTCTACCATAAGTCCATCGTGTCTTCATCCTCTAAAGGCAAAAGGCCAAAACACAAAGATGACCATCCAAAAGGTTTCTCGGCTGTGGCAGAAGCAGCTGGGAGTAAGTCCAAGGCTCCGGTCTCTGCATCTACATTACTGGACATGGTAGACTGTAGTGATGAGATCATTATTGATTATTAGACAATATAGTACAATCCTGTCAAATAGAGGCAGCAGTAGTGACCTATATGGGAAGTAACCGGATGGAAATGAGAGTGTTTTCCTTGGATAGCTTGCTTAATTGAGATTGAATAAACAGGATGCCTGAGGATCAGTTTAGTACTCAAAATGTGCTGGCCACATAGCACTCAGTTAGTAAGCAATTTGACCATATATACATACTGACCCATATATTAAAATTCGCATCAATCAATTACTCACGACCAGTTGTGGCTGGTGGCTTGTCAATAGGCAGTTCACTATGTTTACCTCACGAAAACGAAATGCTTTGCATTCCAACAATTCAATTACACCCAAAAAATGAAGCCAAGATCCATCCGAACCGAAGTGAGGTAACAGTCCTAAAATTCAAATGTTGAACCAATTTCGAGCAACAAAGAACATTCCAGCAAGAGTGCTACCGGTTGCTGAATGCACTGCATCTATTGCCTCAGAAAAATAGATAAAGGAGAACATTGTCCCATTAGTTACCCACAAAGCACCAAAGGAAATTCAGAACATTGCTGGAGAGACAGTAGAGACTTGCAAATGGTGTTATATCTTCCCCATTACCTGTCAACATGGAGACCATTATTCCAAAATAACCTTTAAAATAGGTATGATGGAAGATTCCAGTAATCTAATACTTCAATATTGGTGGATCGTTGAACATAAAGCTAAGGAATTTGCAGATGGAGAAATAATCAGCTTTGAGATCCAGGAATGCAAAAGAACATGCACAAGGCATAACTGCAATTGTTTCACTATTGAAATTGATGATACTATATTGGGTTTTGGGAATGATCATCGACGGATTGGAATAATCGAAACCCTCAAGATTGATGGCAAGAATGAAATTGGAATCGGCTGGATTGATAGGATTCCATGGTAGTATCGAGATTTCCAGTCTCTGTATAATGGAGCAGTCTGCAATGTCTTGCCACCACACCGATCATTTGACTATGTCATTAATGTCCAAGCGGGAAAGGCACCCCCTTGGAGACCTATCTATGCTCTGTCTGAAACATAGTTATTACTCAAGGAATGGATCAACGAAATGCTGGAGCAGGGAATGATCCATCCCAGTAAGTCACCAGCAGATGCAGCAATCCTCTTCATTCCAAAGCCACATGACAGAAGGTTACGATTGTGTGTAGACAGTCGAGGACTCAACATGGTCACAATTATGAATTGAAGACCACTGCCTTTGATGAAAGAACTTTGAGATAGAATTCAGGGTGTGAGGATCTTCACCAAAGTCAACCGTAAAGCTGGATTCCAGCTTGTTTGAGTCAAGGAAGGAGACTAATGGAATACAGCATTTCGTACAAGATATGACCTATATAAGTATAGAGTCATGTCATTTGGTCTTGCAAATGCCCCAGCAATAGTCCAAGATAGAAAGGAGACAATCTTTAGAGATATGCTCGATAGAGGACTCCACACCTATATGGATGACCTCTTAATCTATTTGGAACTAAAGAAGAATATACCGAGATAGTCTTGGAGGTGCTTAGATGATTACAGGAAAACAACATTGCTATTGCACCAGACAAATGAGTATGACATTCTTCCAGGGTTGAATTTCTTCGATAGATCATAGCTTTAGAAGAATTAGAAATGGCTCTCAATACGTTCGTAACCATTCTGGATTGGCCAAGACCCGAATGCAAACACATTGTACAGATGTTCAAGGGATTCGCCAACATGTATAGATGATTCTGATATAGAATTGGCAAGAAATATGATGCCTATTACAGATCTTCTCAGGAACAGTGATGCATATGAATGGTCTCATGACTGTACTACGGCATTCCAAAACTCCAAGGACCAGTTTACTAAGGCTCCAATCTTACAACACTTCGAACCTATGCGCCAGATTGTTGTGGAATCCAATGTAAGCAGTTTTACCATAGGTACCATACTCTCTCAAGTTATTGATTGACCATTACACCCCATTGCATTCTATTCCAGAAAGATGGATAAATCAGAGATCAACTATGATATCCATGGTAAGGAACTACTTGCTATGGTAGCTGCACTGAAGGAGTGGAGATGTTACCTCAAAGGAGTGCACCATCAGTTTCAACTATATACAGGGAATAACAATCTTGATCATTTTACTACTACAAAGATCTTCAATGGACAGCAAGCAAGATCGGCACAAGAGGTAGCAGGCTATGATTTCAGACAATTGTACCATCCAGGAAGTGCAAATGGAAAACCTGATGCATGATCTTGGCGTTTAGAGTACCGCCCAAAAACAGGGGAAGGTTCCATTGAGGAAATTGAAAATCAACCCATCCAGCAAGTTCCCAGACCAGACCAACTTTTGTCAGTTGGGGGAGACTTTATTTGGACAGCAGCAGCTCGAGCAAAGCGGTCAACAATAATGGTCTTGTTTCATCAGTTACAATCAAAACCAATCATCCTTTCATCCCAGACATTCACAGCCATAACTGTGTTAAAATTCGACAAACATATATACCAGAATGTGATTTTATCTGCCCAAGAGGATGAGGACTGGCTTGAGGCATACGACAGGGTATTGCAAGGAAAGGCAAATGCAGATGTTACATTAGAAGATAAACCCCATTGCTATGAAGGAACGCAATGGGTTCCCAATAACGTGGATCTCAGGAAGATGATTCTACACGAGGAACATAACTCCATAGTGGCTTGCCACATTGGCCAGTAAAAGATGATTGAACTTGGATGACGAAACTTCTTGTGGCCCCAGATAGATCAACGGATCGATAACTATATCTGCTCATGTCCCAAGTACCAAAATAATATAGCAGCGCATCATGCTCGCTATGGCATACTTTAGCCATTGGAGCTAGCATATAGACCTTGGGATGAAATATCCATGGACATTATTGTGGATGTACCAGTATCAAATGGGTGCTCATCCATATGGGTAGTAGTTAACTGCTTCACAATGATGTCACACTTTCTTCCCCTCATGAATGCTTAAAAACAAGCGGCAGACCCAGTTCACATATTCCAAAAAGTGTTATGGAGACATCATGGAATACCATTGACAATTACCTTGGATAGAGACACAATGTTTACATCTACGATGTGAAAAGGCATCATTGATACCCTAGGATTCAATTCCAAAATGTCATCACCATTTCATCCTCCACAAAATGGAAAAATGGAACGAGTGAACAAAACACTGGAGTGTTACCTCCGAAACTACTGCAATTCTGAAACTGATAATTGGGAACAGATGATGCTGATGGCAGAATACGCCTACAACAACTCCCTCCATTCAACAGACAAGATGACACCATTCTTTGCAAATTATGGCTATCACCCTCAAACAAACTGGCCAACTGTGGAAACCTCTCAGAATTTGACATGACATAACCACATTCCAAGGATGACACGGTATGATCAGCTCTGTCGTCAGGGACTCAACACAGCCAGCAAAACAATGAGGAAATACTACAATTGGAAAACCAAACCTGTACTAGTATACCAACCAGGCGATTTGGTCATTCTAAATGGGGAGAACCTCAAAACCAGGAGACCAGCAAGGAAGTTGGACACCCAGCTCCATGGTCCATTTAGGGTTGTGAACATTATGCCACCTACAGCATTTAGTCCAGAATCACCCTCCTGATGGCCAATACATAATGCATTTCATGTATCATTACTCAAACCTTTTCTCATCACAAGCAATCCATTTCGAAATCCACCAGACTTGGATGCTATGGTTACAGATAAACCTGAGTTTGGATACAATGTCGAAGAATATGAGTACCAAACAGGATATAATGTAGAGGTAATCATGGGCAGTCAATTCAATACGAAACGAAAAATGGACTTATACCCAATTAAAAGAGATGGGGATTCAGACCACACAAATTGGACAGAGGAGCTGTATGAGATCTTCAATGGCAAAGAGATAGTGAGGGAATTCCATGAGCGGAATCCCCACGCTGCTAACAAGAAGATATTATAAGTTGAGCTTGTACCTCTCCTCCTGGGAGGTATAGTTGTACCAGGAGGTTTTTATGTCAAGCAATAGACTGAAGGACAATGATATGGGTTTGGCAGGAAATGCTGCAAGTATACAGGCATTGGAAAAAGGATGATAGGATTGAGTAGCACCTAGTAGGTGAGGGAGGTAGTATTACACCTTTAGACATTGTCACGGATCCAGGGTCACGAGATATCACTCGATTATCATGTCAGGTGGCAATGGAATAAGGTTCGTCAGTTATAAGCCAGCAATATTGCCACACCAATTACCGCAAGGTATATATACCTCAACAACATCATCACCACCTACCTTCCAGTGTTGTCACTGCTGCAATGGTATGTTAATACAACGCAAATACACATTGCTATACTCTCGATGGATACCGATCAAGAATGATGCTGGCTATTGTCACCTCAATATTAGGTTACTCTCAATTGTCATTACATATGGCCAGTAGGATACGGATACTTTAGGATAATATGAAGTAAGGCTGTTGAATGCTACAAAGAGGTAGATGGTACAGAAGACAACAGTCTGATGGATACAAATTAGTCTGGAGATGTATATCAGAAGATACTGTTGGTCAAGATGGACTGGGGGATTGGAGGGATACCATATGCTCAGACAATGTTCAGGCCGACTGGTTCTCAGAGCACGGGGATAGGGTGACCAGAAGATTGTGGGCATTGATCAAGAGAAAAGTGTAGTTAGATACAGCAGTTCGGGTGGAGAGGAATGAGATATAAAGATCTCTTGATTCTCTGCTGGTATAGAGTGCCCCCTTCTCACGATGGAGAACAAGCCATGACAATATATTCGAATTGTACCGCTATTGCACATTTATTCTACTCTGACTACTTTCTGCGCCTGAGTGAAGCTTCGAAGTGAACCTACAATGACTGCTTGTATAAGTCCAATACCTAGTTCGATACCGAGACATGATTGAGGGATACCTAGATGCAATAAGTCAAGTTGAGTGTATCTTAAAGTCGATTCCTTCCTCGTTACGTTATCGTTGTCTACAATGAGATGTTCCATCATATGGATGGCATTGTGTGAAATTTGGCTAAAAAGAAGACTCACTGGAAAGAAGACTTGTTCTTCACCATGGAGTTTACTAGACTGCAGCTGTGCAAGTATTATACTGCAGTGACTGCAATGATGGGTATGCTTCTCATTCTATTGCACATCCACGAGTCTTTCCGGAAGTTGTGATCATATAGGATGTGGGACAATGGAATGGATCGAAATGCTAAGGACAAGTCTTTGTACACTCTGCAATACCATGTGCTATTTCTGAAGTATGTGGAGAATCAATAGAGTGCCAAATATAGATGTTTGCCTGTCACTAGAGCTGATAGCACACTAAGCAACTATCTGTTCCCTTGCACACCAGCATCAGTATCAGTTCAATGATCTTCTGATCCACATGATTTGTCCCGTAATGATGCAGATACTTCACACTCAAATATTTGGCTGAAACAACACCCGGATGATGCAATGACACAGCACCCTGCTTGACTGCCGCAAAGCTCTATTTCAATTCACCAACAGACTTACCAAAAGACTAGATGCAGGTTAATCGGGATCTTAATGATTACCAATCCGACCCAATGGAGATTTGCACTACATTATCGCTACCGGATATGAGTGACTGGTGGCGACAGCCAGAGGAGCCACATTCACAGTGCACCAATCTCGGTAATGTGTCACGGCACAAATTTGCTATCATATGAAATGGTGTCAGAGTGGAGACTAGTATTTCCCTTGGGTAAGATGTAATCCACTTGAGGCTGTCAAACACCACACACATGACCCTTCTCCAAACAGTCATCGTAAGGCAGTTTGCTTGAGTCAATATCAGGATATTGGCACGGGACGAACAAGTATTGTATACAACAAGTACAGAAAATAAAGAGAGAGGTGGAGGAGAGCAATTTGCACAGAATGGCCAAGATCCATGACTTGTTGGAGATGTGGCAGGGCAGCTAAAACCTGGATGTAGCAAAGAAGGAATCTCACCCTCAAAACAAGCAGATAAAAGCCATACGATACATTTCAGACACTGAAGAGACAGTACAAGCATCCTCATTACTCTGTCAACATGATAGTGCAGCGGCATGTAAATTGTCGGAAAGCTCACCTTTGGTACCAGCTCTGTCAGCACAGGACTTCCCTGGAGGATGAACTCAAGTATTGATTGCCGATCCATCAAGAAGAATCCCCCATCATCCGGTTGACAGTGATGAGTATGGGAAACCTGAATGCATTTTAGCCACCGAAGATTGACTACACTGGAATCACAAGTTGGATAATCCACATGAGAGAGATGACGATTCCCTGGCAGTAGTTGAATCCGAAATAGAGCTAGACATTGAGATAATGGATGCAGAAATCCCTGAGCACCAGGATCTGAGGGCTGCACTGAATGTTCCCAAAGCGATTTGGCCAACACGGAATTCAAAGTGAATGGCTGACATGTGGTTAGTGATGGTCAATGCAATCCAAATGAGGAGGAATAAGGTAATGAAGAACAAGTACGACAGAATGCGGCAGTATATTTCACCAGCTTTGTAATGTGGCTTGACTGAGAATTTCATTTACAGAGTTATCATGGAGATATGGTGAGTGGTCACATGTGAATATCAGTTGATAAGCAGAAGCATAGCAGACGCAATAAATCATTTAGCAAGATATATCAATTTTTAAACAATCAGAGTGAAGAGTACAAGAATAGTACTGGGCTTGCCTTTGCCACAGGGCCGAGTCTCAATCTGTATGAGAGATAGTGAATAAATTCACAATATTATGAATACAATTATCGAAGGCAGCAGTTGTTGAACGGACATTCCATTACAATTAGCATCAACAGAGCGTCAACATTATTGGGTCTAGTAAGTACAGTACATGATTGGGGATTTAGTCACTGTTATGCATTACCGACGTATCGGCAGCCTGTATAGGCAAAACAGGGTGCGACACATTCAATGCCTAGTTGTGAGAATGAATGTCAATCCATGCCAACGATTGTTAGGGTTCTAGGTTAGGTAATGTCAGTTCCAATTGGTTGCAGACATCCATTGATGAGATATTATGCCACCATTAAGGTCAAAAGCAACAGCGACACACTTCCTGCTGCACCCTGAAAATGAGTACCAATGTAGTGTCAACAAGATTTGGTCTTGCATATGCTGTAATCTAGGCATCGCATGGAAGTTCTAGCTCACAACGGAACTATTCACTGCCTGGATTGGCAACAATGCGAGATATCAATGGAGAAACACAGATTCCAGAATAATCATTATAGCAATGTGCAAAACATGCAAAATGTGATACTGGATATTGAATAAGTGATTTTGGTAAGATATAATTATCAAGCAGTAAAAACAAGAGTATCATATGAATCAACAGATAAACCCGCTGCACAACCCACTGACACCTCGCCCAATTTTGACAGGTTGGAAGACATTTTTGAACCATTCCTGAACTTACAGTTCAGGTTGATTTACAACCATGGCCGCCATTATGGCAATGGTAAGATTCCAACCCAGCCTGGAACCTGAAGTGACGGTCCCAAGCCATTGCACATACTATGCATGATTGCCATTTTACTTTTCCATATCGATGTGCAAATCCATTGGTGATTATGGTGTCAGGCATCGAATATGCGATGGTTTTAGGACTCACAATCAATGATGCAATCAGTTACAGAATGGGTAATGTCATTATTCCAAATTGAGTATATCCAGTTGAATTATTTTAAGCATTTGTTCGACTGCACCATCTTGAACATAACCATGTTAGGTATGCAGTAGGTAACAAGAGACATGTCAAGCACAATCTGATAGCATACATCGCAGTGTTATAATCCTGTATATATTTCTCATTGTTTTTGTAATATGTGATTGTTTGGAATCAGGTGAGTGACTCTGATTCAGTCATTGAACCCTCCGGAGAATTGATCTGTAGCTCAATAATCTTTAACTGCTGTAGAATTCAATCAACAGTTGTGTCTATACAACCAGATTGAAAAATGGAATGTAGTTTCACAATGAGATTGCCTACTGCCTAGATAGTATTGGGTATTGAGAGGTAATCTCCATTGAACATAACACAGCTGTTTATGATATCATCTCTATCGTGCTTCAGCTTTCTAACAAATTATATTACATTACCACATTTCCACTTGTTGAGGTTTCATTGAGATTGAATATATTGAAAATGTATACTATGATATTGCTCAACTTGACCAATAGTTTGGATACGAGAGAAGAAGCAACATGGTACTAAAACAATTTGGAAGGTGGATATCATTGCTAACATATTGTCCATTCAAAGTACAGTTGTACAGTCGATTCAATCTGATATTCATTGACTGTGTTCAAATCTCTGTCAGCATGTCAAGTAAGATTAAAATGTGAATGGACAGGTGGCATGCCGTAGAATGGTTGATACTATTATCAGGGACAAACCCATAACCTCAACCCACTCTATGTTGATTGCAGTGCCCATTGCAGCAAGTCATGTAGAACCCATACTCTACTAGATTGAGAACCTTGTGACCTCTATTCTGTTCATGCTGAACCTGGTAATTCTTGTAAAAAGTCGTATTGTTGAAGGAGATGAAGAAACATGAGGAGTTTATCTGTTACTTAGTTTGACTGACGATATAGTGTATACCACACATAGATGCGTCTTGTATTAACATACTCACGACACATGAGCTGGAGTATGAGACCAATGATGGCACAGATGTGTAAGAATACTACTTTGGTTGGGATTGTCCATTGTGAGTAAGGCTTATGTATAATATATATAAGGTTATTATTCCAATCATCTTAATTTGACTTTGTATACTCATGGTACCACTGGCATAGTTGATACCAGACAAATTTGCAGTGGTTGAAGCTTATTGCAACTATGGTACTTCTAGAGATCCGGCCAGGCTCATATTAGCATTCTGACTGGATCATGGTAGCTCCAACTTCACTCAGACATTCTGCCACTGCCAGGCCCAGAATCCGCTGTTTGATTACACATCGGCATACACAATTACCACGATAGTTCATTCGTTTATAAAAACTATTATCACCGTTACCATTGTCACTATATTTGCAATTACCTGATGTACTATCGATATATACACCATTACCATATATGCTATTACCAATTTGACTATTACTACATTCAATATCACCATATGTACGATCGCTGTTGGCAGTATCATCGTCATCATTATCTGCATTCTACTGTTACCCTTGCTATTATAACCCTACTTACATTATGTGTCAAAGATTTCTGATACTGCTGGAAGTCCTTTAACTATTATATGTAATATTTACCAGTCACTATCTCATGACAAATGCACCATTCTGTAATGTTTTATCTTTCTGTGAAGGTAAAGAGAATGTAATTTTTGCAGTATTGTACAAGAATTTCCAAAACATTGATTCGACAGATACTTATAATCTTCTATTTCAATATTCACTGTAATATGGAAACTTCACCTGAAAGAAGTATATATCAATAATTACTTTCTTGTCAGCTGATATAGTGTCCAATTTGTCTGGATAGTTCATATATGTAATAGTAATTGAATAGTTAAAGGATTATTGGATTACCAACATTTAACAAAAATCATCCCATTGAAAGTATATCATACAGCCTTCAAGAGAGCATCTAGAATGTTTCAAATCTTTTATGAGCTTTAAGCAAAACATACACCATGACTCAGATACCAAAGATAGATTGCTATTTGTAACAAACAAGATTGGGCATAGGTGAGAATCGTAAAAATAATGTAACATCCAGAAACCAGGTACCCAAGATACATATTGAGATTATATGACACAAGTCAACGTGGTTTCAAAGTTGGCCATTGCTTTGCTATACAGGAGAACAAATAAACAGAGAAGAACAGGAAATGCTTCAATTCGAAACAGCTTCCGATTATATACAATTCTTCAACCACCCTTGAATTATTTCCCAAGTCCCAATATACCATTTGAATCACCAACCATATTTATACACACCACTAACGTGATTGTTGTCAATACAACAACACTATAGCATCTGATAGCGCAACATCTCTGACCACTTCTTTCTGAAACTGAATTATGCTGCCACAATTCTACCATTATTCGCACCCTATCTCTGTGTTTTCCAATCTCTCCATTCTTCTGGAACACCAACAGATTTCTGCTATTCTCGTTAATTGCTCCATCCCAATTCTCATAGTAGCACTCGCCAACCATTGCCATGACATTGTTCTCTTCATAGGTTTGAGGTCCTCCAAAAATCATTTCCAACAGTCCTGGTACCCCTGAGTAGAGTTGATAAACTACCTCCACCGCCTGCAACCGAATAATACACTATACTGCCTTCCATGCTAACTAACCATATCCCATCCATCGAACATGTTATGTTAACTGATTCCTGAAAATACAACCTTTGTCAACAGTTAGAATCTCCTATGCTGTATCACCATTGTGGCTGGCAAATCCGTTTCTCACCACCACCTCCACTCAGCTTGGCGGAGGACTGAGCGACGGTGGGTGTGAGGAGATACAGGAATGATGGACATGGACTGGGTGACGAAGGGTGTCCGGAGATACAGGAGTAACGGAGATTGACAGAGCGACAGGGAGTGTATGTTTGGGATACCCCGGGGTCGATATTCTGTCTTCTCATCAACTACTACATCATCACATCTCATTATACAATGAATTACACCATTGATCTTTCTCATCTTTTGATTCAACTTGCACTGTCCGAGACTCCGTGGAACCTCACGGCTGGGTAGTATCAAATCTTCTGACTCTCTATCTACCCACCTCGAGCCATAACTGCTCGTTCTCCTGAATTCCTCATCGATGCCACGAGAGGTGTCGGGGTGTGTTGAAAATGGGCTCTCTGTCCTCTAGCGCCGCTATGTCACCACATGTGGAGCACAAATGAGGATTCAGGTTCGGAAAGCTGACTACTGAATGGTGGGAAAGACCCCTACTAGCTAATACAGGTAAGTATGGAGAGAACTGACCATTGGAAGATACCTACTCTATGAGCAGAGTGCATTGCCGATCGAGGTAACGACAATTCTCGGCACGATAATAATGATGTCGGATCGGAATGCCGGATGCAGTGAGCTGCATACATCGACGTCACTAACTATAAATACACTGACCCGAGAATGGGGCGAACAATGAGGAAATGGTGACGACCAAACACCAGTCGAAAGCCACCAACCTAATACCACTAAAACCACCTAGGAAATCGCGCTGAACCAACACAGCATGAAAGCCACCAGCATCATTCTGGGACGACAGGCACCGACCTAACACCGGGTGAATAACTCCAACTGTTTACTGGGACGAATACCTAGGGAATTGCGGCGACCTAACACCAGACAAAAGGCACCGACCGCATAGCGGGATGAACCGCAGCAAGCTAATGCAGTGATCAAAGGGAGCGACCTGACACCAGGTCGAATGGCACCAACCTCATACTGAAATGCCTGGCACCGACTTTGCAGACTGGACAAAATGTGCCGGCCTGATACTGGAACAACTGGCACCGACCTCACAGACGGGATGACAGCCACCGACTCAATTCCGGGACGACAGGCACTGACCGGACACCTGGATGACTGGCACCAACCTTATACCAACACGAGAAAACACAATTGAAAATGAACACTAACCCTGTACTGTAGAAGACAGTAATCCGAAGCAATACCAAGAAAAGGGATCAACGATGCTGATAAGAACGTGCCAAGAGCTAATGAGGATACTACAAGTCGTGAGGGTAAATTGCAGGGAATAGAATGTAATAAACGACTTGGCAGGAAGCTACAAGTGAAGGCTGTGAGAGGTAGTAAAGGTGCACAAAGAAAAGAACAAAACAAAGAGCACGCCTCAAAAAGATAGCCAATTATCCTAACCTGCTTTCCAAAAACCCACACACTAGCAATTAACCTGAGATCGCCAATTACTGCCAATTCACAGCCGAATCAGCCATCACATCTCCTAAACCGCTACAAACTGTACCAGGATGTCAAGTTAGCACTCTCGATCTACTCCCGCCACTGGTCCCAGTGGCAGTACCGCTTCCTCCAGTGCTGGACCTGCTAGCCATGCCGTATCCTTGACCAGCGCTTGGCCTTCCACCAACGCCTAACCCAATCATGTACATGATCAGACACAAATCATCGAGTCCTTGGATGTCACCATGGTGAATGAAAGAAGCAACTGCCACTCCCGGGTATGATGACCCTCGCGTGTTTAGAGCAGCGGACGTCACCATAATCTTCGAGACCTATGAATGCCTCTTATCACTCACTGGGACCAACCAGGTGGCTCAAGATGTTATGGTAACCATCCCTTAATACCGCTCAGAAACGATCCAGGAAACGATGAAAATGATGAAGGAATATGTGAGGAACAACTCAAAGCTGTTGAATGGGGAACTGCGGGACGACTACCACCATGCTGATAGCCACGTCTATATGTACAGATGATCGTACCTGGAGTGACTTTGTAACAATCAGCTGGAATGTGAGAACATCGGCCTGAAAGCCTTTATTCTTGCCTACGACATCATCAGCCGCATCATGATTATCATGGGAACCTTGGCCTAGCACTGAGCGGTGGAACTGTTGCTCGGAGTCCTCCAAAGAGATTTGAAAGTGACAGTGGTAATGAAACTCGAACTAGATCACAGAGAACCCTTGATGTTCAAATAGGACAAATTCCAAAAGCATGTCCTGAATGAATGTGCGACAACTGATGCCCTCGCCATCCAGGATTCGGAAGGAGCATGTACCGTGCTGGCAGTCTCTCCTTACAAAATCCCAGCTGGCGGTCTGCACCTGCAGATGCCAGTAGCAGCAAACCATCTTGCAATCCCTAGCAAAGAGACCCCGGCTCTGGCCCAACCACGGAGGAAATTCTCATCCATGAAGCCAGAAATACAATGAACACGACAATAGACATTATAATAAAGGCCTTCGAGACTTGGACTCTCCTGCTGACGAAAGCGAATCAGTCCAGATGCTGAGGCTACCAGACTGCCAGGGTGTACGCCATCCAGGCTGACCATCCACCAGCGCTAACACCAATGACCTCCCCACCTCGAAATGTACCCATGGGACCTGTTTATTACTGACTGGGACCCAATTACCAACAGTATCCATGGCAATGATTCGGACCTTGTATCAATTGTGATAAGCCGGGACGCATTCACATGGTCTGTCCCGATGTGCACACCGACCAGGAAATATGCAAACTCTGCCACAATGAATGTGGAAGACTGTGCTTTGGTCGAAAAAGAGGAAACAGAGGTATGATATCCGGATATCGAGCAGGGAGAAGGTTTTTGTCAATGCTGAAATCCGCCCCGAAAGTAGCTCGACAAGGACAGCAAGGAGGTGGAGTAGCCTCCACTGCTGCACCACACCAGCCTCAGCTGCAGCACATTGCAAGATCTCAGCTGTTTCAGAGGGCCAGTGCTCAGGTGACTGCACTTCGCTTAGGGATTACCCAACAGCCGTCGGAAATCAATGGCTACTACTCAGCTCGTTCTACAGGCAAGATTTATAAGGACGAAGGTAATGAAGACCATATCGAGGAATTGAGCGATGAGGGTGAATTGGAAGATGAGGGGCAAGGTGACAGCAGTGCAGAGGAACAGAAGGAAAGTGAGACAGAGGAGGAGAGAGACGCACATTTAAATGAAGAAGAGAGAGAGAAAAAAAGTTGGCAATCTTATGCACCCAGGCAGAATGTGCCTTTGTGGACGAGACACCGAAGATGATGGACATGGTAACCAGGGGTGATGAAAAGCAGGCACATCTCAAGAAAGAGGACCCAGAGATCCGAAGAACTGCTGGAAATCAGGAAATGCGAACAATCAGGAAGTGGTAGGGTTCAGCAAGCAACCGGCCAAGGCAGACCCCATTGAACACACGACTCCAAAGACCCCAAAGGCTCTGACAATGCCGCAAAAGAATGCACTGGCCCTGGATACAGGAAACCACCAAGTCTTCAGAAGCAGCCAACTCGATTAAACTATGATAGCCAATCAGGAGAGAGAGACCAGCGAATTGATCTTTCGACTCCTACTAAAGGTTAAATGGGTATCAGTTGCCAAAGACAAAGGAGTTACTGCCAGGACCCTTGCTGCACCAAAAAAAATTGAAATGGCTGATGTGTCTGTCTTCCCTGGCCTGGAAAATCACCCCAGATACACCGTACTCCGGTACACAAGGGCCTCTCCAACCCTTCTTTGACAAATACACGTGCATGACGTGTCAATGCTCATCGATGCCAGATTTGAGATCTGCGCAACAAGTGAGGTGGTTGCCAGAGAGTTGAATATTCTGTGGAAACATGCCAACTGGCAGATGATCAATGCCGATGGCAAGAGGTGCCATTTGACAAAGGTTGCACAGTCTGTGCCCGTCAACATCCACTGTATCATCATTCCAATACCAATCATTTTGGCGTAATACAGATCGGAACAGGTTTTCTTGGGGTGCCATATTGAAACCTACGTCCAAAAGTGTGAGAGGAGCCTGGACGATAGCAGTAAGGAAATCACCATCTCAGCCATCGATGGGTTAGATCTGGTGAGGGTTGTCGCGACTTTACTGGGAGATATCAGGGATCGATTTGCTAGAAGCTCTGGAACCATATATGCCTAGTTAAAGTCAAGGTGACTTGGGAGGACAGGGCCTGGCAATCCGAAGAAAATATGTTGGAGAGTTCTGGGAGGAACGAGGGGAATGAGAAGGGCAAAAATGGTAGAGAAAGAAAAGCAAAGGAGTTTGTTGATTGGAAGAGGGGGCTTGCAGGGAAAGTGGAAGGAATATTAAGTGGCAAACAGCAGGAAACGTTCAAAAGAGAAGGAAAACTGTCAGTCAAATGCATCGGGCTATGGAAGGCATTGTGGAAGCCGATGGGCAGAGGCATGAATTGGAAGAATGAGTGGGAAGATGAGGAAGGACAGGTAGTCAGAGAGTGGGGTGGGAGGATGGTAACAGAACTGTAGTTGTTGCAAGAAAAGGCTCTTGTGAAGAAAATGAGGGTAACTGGGCAAGAATCCACAACTTTTGCATGGGGTTCTAAAAATAGCATTGTTCAGGAACTTAGTCAAGTACAACCCTTTTCTTTGTACCTTGATTTGGCGTAGTGCAACGTAGACAAAAAACCAAGTAGCCTGGGTACACACCCCCAACAAATGTGTTGCGCAGAAAGTGCAACCTATTCCCTTTCTGAATGAAAGTATACCAGATGCAGCACGCAACTGGCGAAGTAGAGCTGTCACCCGGGCAGTACCAATACCACGCCCCTAGGATGAGTGGTTCATACCCAAATTCTCACACAGAGCAAGAGGTAGAAGGTTGACACTTGAGAGTTTATGACAGCTACAGATAGGGAGCATATTATGGCTGAACAAGCTGGCACCCCTCCTGGGTATGCTTTCAGATTGAGAATATGAACCTTTATGGACATGGGAGGAACTGGGAACGATCAGCAACGAGGTCGAGCCGCTCTATCAGATCCGACTTGAGTCCGGTCATAATGTCAGGAATGATGGTGTGTTCTGCATACCGAAGAAATTCATTCCAGTGGAACAGAAGATGATAGAAAAGAGTGTCCGGCAGGGTGGGCCTATTGGAGCCCACTTCGGGCCCCCACAGGAATGCTAACTTTATAGTTCTGAAGAAGAATGGGAAGTACTGTTGCATCATCTTCACTGGGAGAGCGAATCATCGTACACTTGATGATGCCTGGATACCGCCTAATGTCTAAGAGTTTTCCAAAGGCTTCGCCGTACTGGCCATTTCTTCACTGATTGACTTTCACTCTCGGTACAAACATCACATGTTGCACCAGGATAGCCAAGACTGTTCGGCCTTCTAGATTATGCCAGGGATGTATTGGCCGACCAGACTGGTACAGGGAGCAACGAAATCAGTAGCAGCATTTGTCAGAGTATTCCAGAATATATTAAATGCCCACCTGGGATCAATCACGGAAATATTCATCAACAATGTCAGAGTTCAAGGCCCAAAGAGTCAAGATGGAGAAGAGGAGGTGGAAGGGCCGCCTGCTGTTCGAAGGTTTGTGATGGAACACCTCCAGAACCTCGACAACATACCTGCAGATGTGGAGTGAGGTGGAGCAACCATTGCCAGAGAGAAATCTGACTGGTAATGGAATTTGGCCAAAATAGTCAGGTTTATCTCATGGGAAGCAGGAAGGCGGCCGCAACCATCAAAGGTCAACAAGGTGTGGAATTGGCCCAGGTGTTTGAACCCTACCGAGTGTAAGGAAATTTCAGAACCTTGCACATACTATTGAATATGGATTCCCGAGTGTGCAATAGTTGCGGGCGCCCTGCTCTGAATTTTCTGGTAGGACGTTGCGTTTGAATGGGAGACTGAGGAAAAGACAGCTAGGACAATCTTGAAGGAGGCTCTCTGCAACACTCCTGTGTTAAAGATATTAGACATTAGTGATGGCACCGGGCAAATAGTCGTGGGAGTTGATGCCAGTGTTGAGGGGTGGGGGGTAATGTTGCACCAGGAAGACGAAAATAAGGACTGGCACCCATGTTACTATGAAAGCAGGCTTTAGATTGAAGTTGAGAAGAGATATGACGTGGGGAAATGTGAATGCTGTGGGCTAATGAATACACTTAAGATGTTTCGCAACTACATATATGGGGTTAGATTCCTCACAGAGTCAGACGCTAACACATTAGTGCATCAACTAAACTTGCCCACCAACAGCCTCACAGGGGCAGTAGTTACGTGCTGGATCGCGTGGATATGACTGTTCGATTTCAGCATAAAACACATTCCAGCGGGACAGAACGGTGGTCATAATGGCCTCTCTTGGCGGCTGCGGGTGGAAGGGGAGCCTCAGCCAGAAGAGCAGGATGATTGACAAGAATCAATTAAAGCAAGCTTAAGAGAATTACAGGTGGAACAAGAGTCAGACAGAAAGAGGAGGGAGAGACCATACAAACAATTTTTAGGTTAAGACTGGGGGAGGAATACAAAGGCAGATGGAAGGTAATAGGCGAATTCCTGGGGAACCCAAAACGTCCGGAAGGAAAGACTGCAACCAAAAAACAGAAATTTCAACAGGAAGCCACAAAATAGCTTCTTTCAGATAGAGTCCTCTACCTGAGGCGGATAACGAACAAACCACCACTAAACATTTTGGCAAGGACTGAGAATAGTTGTGAAGCTATGGGAGCTTGACACGAGCTGAACAGGTACCATAGAAGGTTATGTACATTACAAAAGGCAGTTGTGTGGTAGTGGTGACCAGAAATGTATGTCCACTTCAAAGACTGGGTGAAAACATGTGAGCAGTGCGAGAGGAGAGAAAGGTTACGGTATGATGAACCCCTGAAATGACCAACTGTTAGTCACCAATGGTAGCGAGTGGGAACGGACATTGCATTCATGCCCCAAATGGCGGATGGGTAGCACCTACTGCTGATACCCTAGGATTATGTCAGAGGGTGGGGAGAGGCATGACCACTAAACAGGGTACATGGAAGAAGGGAGACAACTGCTTTTACAAGGAGGTAATTTGTCGGTTCGGGACCCCAGAACATGTGGTAGTGGATGGAGGTTCAGAGAACAAGAAATGGACTGACCTCCTCTTCAAACGTCACAATATCCGGAAGGTCACTGTAACCCCGAACCATGGCACTGCTGATGTAGTAATCAAACAAGGACACAGACCGATTGCAGATGCAGTATCCAAACTTACAGCCTGCTCCGATGAGCTGAAAGAGATGTGGATTGTCCACCTACCAGCAGTGCTTTGGGCAGACGGAATCACTGTCAGAGGTACCACCCATTATTCGCCATTGCGCCTTATGTTCGGCGAAAATGCAGTACTTCCAAAACAGCTGGAGAACTTTGCATAAAATACCGCCAACTGGAACCAGGAAATGACGATACAGCATCACGGATTGCAGCTACAGCATGACAGCTGGAATGACGGCAAGAAGATATTGATGCTGCCACACACAACCAAGAGGAGTCGAGAGATGCCAAGAAACAATACTTCGACCAAGCAGCCATCCTCTGATCTGATGATCTGCATATTGGCAACTTGGCTCTCATACATAACACCAAGATAGAGCAGTCGCACTGCACCACACTGGATGCTAGGTGGTATTGTCCCTACCGAGTCACAGAAATTGTCCAGAGTCTGGGGACTTATCCAGTGGCAGAACAAAATGGAGCAGAGCTTGAGGGCTGCATAGATGGTAGTCGACTTGAGAAGTTTGTCACTCGCCACGAAGACGTAAATGGTACTGAAGAAGGCAGTCCACCTCGCACCGCACAAGTGAAGGAATTGGAGGAAGTTGAGGTATTTGAGTTACAGGCAGTAGCTGGCCGGAAATATATGGAAGGACAATGGATGAATGAAGTTACGTGGAAAGACTGGGAGAAGTGATCATCGGTACAGGTGGAGATTACGGCGGGGAGTAAGGAACTAGGTGAAAAGTGGAATGCCCCACATCTGGTGCCGGAAGACCACCTGTCGAAACAATGATGGGACAGATGGATGGAGGGGGCAAGGCAGGGGGGATGAAGGGGTGGATGGGAGGAGATCCATTGCATGGACCATAACGAAAACAGTTGAGAATCTATCAAATCCATACAATTGCGCAGATTTGCAATATTCCCACAGCGGGGAAAGAGCCAGGCCTGACCACACAGATGTTGACCGAACCTATGCTGCACGGCACCTCATAACCTGACCGGCCAGTCACTGCCGGCAGCAAAAGTTGCAGTTCTGATGACAATCACACCGAGGATGAACAGTACCTGAGCTGCTTCTTACAATGGCTTGGCCTCAACCCCGACTGCAAGAGAATGTTTCACAATAAAATGAAGATGTTGATGCAACACGAGAGAAAAATGGGGAACAAAGCTGTATTTATCTTCCAACAACCAGCAAACAAAGACCCCAAGTTGTTCACAGAGGCCTCAGCACAAATCACTGCAGCCATGTACACCATGCGTGAGGCAATAGTTCAATTCGATCCTCGGTTTGGTAACATCTCATACCTCACAATTGGTGAAGAAAAATGAAAGCCAGCCACGGAGGGTGGCAGGAGAAAGCGAGTTCACAAGGAGTGAGAATCTTTATGTTTTTCCATTGAGATCATGGTTTTCCTTTGGGTCTATGTTTGTGTCTTTCCTTTAGGTTTATGTTATTCTTATGATTCTTTGGGTTTGGGTATATGTCATTCTTACGTTCTTTCTGATTTGGGTATAAGGTTATATCAGATGGATGAGGAAATGAGTGGTTTGCACAAAGGGCCATGGAGCAGTTGTGGCGGGAAAATCCGTTTCTCACCACCACCGCCACTCAGCATGGCAGTGGACTGAGCCACGGTGGGTGTACAGGGATACAGCGATGATGGCAACAGACTGGGCGACCCTGGGTGTACTGAGATACAGGGGTAGGGGAGATGGACAGACCGATGGGGAGTATATATTCGGGAGACCTAGGGTTAGATAAACTATCATCTCATCGTGTACCACATCATCTCATCTCATTATGCAATGAAATCCACACTCTATCATTCCCATTGTTTGATATCACATGCTCTTTCCGAGACATGGTGGATCCTCATGGCCAGGTAGTATCATATCCTCTCACTCGCTTTCTACGCTCTTTGTGCCAGAACAGCTCTGTCTAGGCATATATAATATGAGACTTGAGAAACTCTCATCTGTTTGTGATAATCCAGAATCCAGCTGACCACAACAGGGCAATACGATTGTTGGAATCTGTTAGTACAATCCAATCCGATACTATGACCAGTAATGATAACATTGTTCTGTTGTAATGGCAGATTTCCAACAATGTTATGTCATGATTTGCGAATGTTTTAGATATCATTTATTATATGTGGAATCACTGTAACCAGATGGAACAAGTATGTATTGTGTGTCCAGTCAATAACTTTGCAAATATCACCAGTTACGAAAGTCAGCAGCCAAGAAAACTAGCCATGGAATTAATCCATCATGTGAGTCCCTTGGGTGAAATAAATGAGGTGCACAGTCTATTCTCCAGCATGAAGTCAATCCTGTGTATCCTATAAGTGACAATGAGTATTCATCTTGTAGTATATTGAATAACCCTCTGGGCTATAGAAGAATACCAGCTCAAAATTAAGGTGTGTTGAAGACAGGAGATGTCCACACCATTACAGAACTCATTGGAAACAATCAATATAGTATACTGATCCAAAGTAATATATGACAGTGTCAATCCAACACACACAAAAAATTTCAAAAGTGACTGCCGTGCACTACGTGAATTGGGTACATGCTCAATGGAATTATATCATGTTGAATGTATTCAAGCCCAATGACTGAGGTTTATCTATTAATATATTGATTTGATGGCCAAATAATTAAGCTAGGGGGAAATCACGTGACCAATGCAACAGTAGCTGTGGTTTTCCTTGTTTTTTGTACTTTTGATATGTGTTGTATAATCCACTTGCATTGCCAAATACTTTGCCCCCTGAATTTTCTGCTTCATCAATCTCCAGATACGCAATCTTCTTTATCACATCCGGAGAACATATCACATTCTGGTTCATGGAATCAATTAACTCTTGGTTAGGAGTATCATCGGTTGGTGATGCAGTAGGCTCCTCATGTACATGTCAATGGTGCTTGTGTTGTTCTACCATGTGATGTGCGATGATGATTTGTCAGGCTTAATGCAGGATGAATTATAATAGGTTGAAAAAGCACCAAAAATTACACTACTCTACGTACTGCACTGGAATCTGCTGAATGCAATGTTCAGCCACCTGTTACATCTTTTGGCTGGTGAGGCACTATTTCCCATATGGGGACAAATATTGTAAGTTATCTACATTTGTAGACTCTTCTACCAGAATTTAGAGATCAATATACAATTCATTTACGGAGATTTTGGATAGCACTCGAGTTGTCAGATCAATGTAAATCATAATACATTGCGCAGAAGGTTCAGTTGCCGGTGGCGAGCTCACAGGCATCGATTGTGCTGTTTGGTGGTCATAACATGTTCCAGTTGATCTCTACATATTCGTAGTGAGAGAATGAATATGAGTAGTGTGCAGATGTGATAGCACCGCTTATATTCATGATCACCAATACAACCGGATTAAATTTACACAGTTTGTCCCACATCAGTTGGACCCCTTTTCTTTATCAAAATTACCATGTTCAAAGAAGCAAAAACTGAACTGACAGTGTTAGCTACTATAGAAACTTACACCACCATACCCAAAAGCTTCCCAGTAAATGTTTAAATTTCGATAGTGTTAACATTCCTCCCTAACCCCCCATACACATGATGCCACAGCATCAAAACGTCTCATGTCATCTGATTAGTCAAATTTAAGCCAAGAAATGCCAACATTTCAAGGTGCGACGTTCTCTGGCCAGCTGCCTGTTGTAACTGTATGTTGGAATCCGTTAACTTGTCTATGTTCCCCAGTAAAAGCTGGTGTTCTATTCATTTTCCCCCAAGCAATATAGAGCCTGAAATAATCACCCCATTTGTATGTCTTGGATATATTCAAGCTTACTGTATCACATATATGTAAAAATCTGCACCAATCGAACTGTGGACTGGACAGCAATGAGGGTACCTCCAGGAATTCTACTGTGACTGGATTCATAATCTGTTCAAAAAAGAAAAAAGGGCAGACTCTACTTGCTGATTTTACCGTGTGCAGAAGCAGGCTGACAAACCAAAGAATTGGCAACATGTCACAGGGGCTGTTATTGATCATGGTGAATTTCTGAAAAATCACTTCTACTCACATGAGACATCCACGATCAACACGCTGCAACGTGCCTGTAGTTTCTGGGGAATTGGACAGTATGGATGGATTTGAAAGAAAACTAGCTTTTCAATGGACATTCAGTCGCAACTAATATATTCAATTCATGCTGGCTAGGAGTTATCACAGTGGGCAGGTGCAAGAATCCAATTACTTATCTGTAATTCATCCGTCATGGTGGGGTGTCATTCTTCCTATTTAGTCTCTAATCATGACTGGTGGTATTTTTCCTTTCGCTGGTATAGCAGCTACAATGGATCAGGATTCAAGCATGCATTGGTCACATTCAGAATGTAATCATCGTAACATATATTGACAACTCTCATTGATTCTTTAGAGTGCCAATGATGGTTGCAAGATTGTAACCCCAGGGATATTTAGCTGAAAGTGAGCTAACTCAGATTTGGGTATCACAACTACAGTCACATTACGTCGCAACAATGTAGGTATGTGCTACGTTTATGTCTCTTTAAAATTTGTTTTCTGCATATGCTGGAATATATCTACTAGATTCTGCGCAATATTAATGCGCAGCTTTTGCTGAGAATGATTGTCAGCAGAGTGAATGTGTACTTTGTTAAAACTGCAATCAACTACATTTCCTGTTAATCAGGGGGAGCTGCTATTATCACTATTAACCATGTACTATGATTTGTCAGTGGGGTATTATGTAGTATATACCTCACTACTAGCTACGAGCCAGGAGGATTATACATTATACATTGATCATTGTGAATTAACAAATAGACATGTACATTTGCTAGCTGTAGATCTCACAAATAATCTTCAAGTTCTATGTTGGATGTACAGTGGGTAGTTCGGTGACAATTTGAAACCAGTCTGTGTATCCTGAGGAGACAATTTTGTTTGCACATAGAGTTCAATAAGAAGCAATTACAGTTGCAGCTCAAAATCCAGGCTTCCAATTGAATGCATGTGCAGGTCATCTACTCACATTGTCTATGTAATATCTCTCGTTTGATTGTTGTAATACTTCTGCTTGGTGATCTGCAGATATCATACCCAGTGTTAGCAACAGTTCCATTTTCGGACCGTTTCTATTATAGCGGTTCCACAAAAACCCGGAACTGCCTGGTTCGGTCCAGGTTTGTGCCAAACGGTGCCCTCAATTAAGTCCATGAATATTCAGCGCAAAATTTTGTATTTGGTATATGAAATCTTCAGCTTCTGATGGCGCATCTTTCGGCGGTCTCCGATTTTTAATATCTTCAAAACTCAGCAAGCTGCTTTGAAATTATTGTCATTTTGGCCCAAAAATGAGGTTGTTGGGCTGCTGCTTGCTGAGATTTGAAGATATTGAAAATCGGAGACGGCCAAAAGAGGCGCCGTGTGGAGCTGCATATTTTACATACCAAACACTAAACTCTCTGATCAAGATTTGTTGCCTTAATGTGATGGTTCGCTCAAAAAATCGTCGATTTCTGATGGGGTAAGCCCATTGCCACGCAGACATATAAAACCGGCCGGGTCCAAAACTGGAACCATTGCTAACACTAATCATACCACATCCTTTTCATAACCTTGACAGTGCTGGACTGCCCAAAGTTGAGTTCCAATCCAAGATTATCAATCAGCAATTCTAGTATCTAACCAAGCAAGATAGATTGTAAATACCGGTTTAGATTCCCAGATGAGTTTGATTAACAAATGATTTAGTGAGATACTGCAGTGTGTGGCAATATGAAGGAATGTAAGTGACCTTGATTTCACTGAAGTCTGCTGTTACATGAATGTACAATACTACGGTCAAGGTTTTACTCTATTCCAAATTGAATCGATATATTGCAACCACCATTATCTTGTTGACATACAATGTAGACAACAACATTCCCGCTGAAGCTAACAAATTGGCCTCCCACTGCTTTGCTGTTTGTGTAAGAACATTACCAGGAGGGAAATTCAGAATAATGAAATAATATCACTTTAAATACACCTATTGCAATACTGTATCCAAGGAATCCACCAATCTGTTTCATCCATGGCTGATATATTACCATTCTTCTCTGTTGACCAATGTTACAGGTGCTCTTACATCATATCACTCAGTATGATTCAATGTGAAACCATATCTATGGCTGAGTACTGCTGAAAGGTAAGGCTTCACATGTTATTGGCTACTGTGGCAAGAATATGAAATCCCCCAAGACAGCTATAGTGAAGTACAATCATTCCCCACTCCACAGTTTTCAAAGTAATCAACATCCCCTCCAGGTTTACTTCAACAAGCAATAGCACCACCTGGAAACAATCCAGCAATTGCGGTGACTGCTGCCATGTGTAGTCAAACAGAATCCCCTTCTGGTATCAGTGTCTGAACTCACATTCGACTACATTTCATAAGCGTCCAGCAGATAGCAGATCAGTAACGAACTGATGTTGCTGTTGGTGGGGATTTTCTCTCATAACCAGAGCTGTCCTGCAATCACTGTGATACTGAGGTTGAGTGTGATGATGTGTCTGTTTTGGGCAGTGCAGATATCAAAGCCCCAATAAACCTTAAGCAGATTAAATTTTGCTTAATGTTACTTGTGAAAAGAATGGATCAGCCCAACATTAGAATATACACCAAATGAAAGTAAATGTGGGTGACTGGGTTTCTGGAGGACATAAATATGGGTATAAACCAGGCACAGATCAGGTTGGAAGAGCTATGAGGCACTCTACTGTACTTGGGGATGGCAGTTGCACATAGTATGGAAACATCAGAGCATTTGCTGTGAATATAAATTTTTGTAAATGCCAGTGATCGGTGGCAACTGTGGCTCGAGATATTTGACGAGGATCAAAACAGGGCAGCGAAGGAATCAATCACCCAATAGATGATATACGAGAGATTCCCAACATAATGGTAAATTGTAATCTCCTAAGTGCTGCAACGAACACCTTTTATGGTTGAACCTTTCTGTCTGTCAAATGACCAAGTTTACAATGCATCTTACAATGATCACCAACCCTGGTACTCAGATTCAAGGAGCTGGTGAGAACTAATAGTTTTCATCCGTAAAAATGGTAGCTTGACAGAGCTATATAGGCTGTATAAGATTCACAAATGTGCCATGGAGCAGAAAAGACTGGATGAGAAGTATATGGGATAATAGTCAGCTGGGTAAATTGAAAATATGCCCATATATAGTTCCATTCAATACAACCATTACTTCTCCAATATTTTCAAGATGAAACTGGCACACAATTTCAATGTATCTTTGCTAGACTTGGAGGTAGTAGCCCAGAAAGAAATTGCAGTGTGTAATCTGACTAGCCAAGCTAATTCCACCAAGCCATGTCCAGAGTAAACAGTTCCTCCTGCAGACAATTATAATCTAACTTCAGCAGAATATCAGATGAATCAAATAGTGCTGGGTGAGATGCCTAGTAGTGAAGAAAATAGTGCTAGTATTTATGTAAGTTCCAATTGAAAGATTGGAATTAATTGTATTCTACACATAATTATTTGTTAGAAATACTTGTTAGTGAAATACCTAACATTATTATGCATCTCAGCAGCACTGGAGTATATGTCAATTAACCTAATTTACCACACAGCGACCGAAAGTGAATATTGAGAGTTACAAGTGTTTATGCACAAATTCAAGTGAAATTCAGAACCAATCAGAGGGTACTGCAGCCTGCTATCCAGATAATCACAGTTTGGTGTTGAGCACTATTTTTAATACAATCGGTAACAAATGTGAATATATCTGTCTAACTACAGTAGTCAGGCATCTGAATGTCCATCCCATTTGTGAATCAACCAATAACCAAGTTATGGGCAACAAAGGCTCCATTTGTAGCCTAGCGGAACTGAAATTTCTGATACACCAGATTTGGACAATATACTTGGTGGTGGGTAGATAAGGTTGGAATTCATATATGTGTGGAGTACTGGTGGAAAATGATATAGGTGTCAGCTTGAAGTTTACCTCGGTGGCAGCCTCTATATTATGGAAATTGCTAACTGAGATATGTCTTGTGGGGTGCTGTTATTGTTGGGTATAAACACTGCTAAGGAATGCATGAATATGGCTTGGAATGAGTATTCCAGAAGTATTGGTAAAGAACTTGATTGCGACCCATTTCCCAGATATAGTACAGCATTACGCAGCCGCATTGAAAACCAGGACACTCTTCCCCTAGGGTATTTAGCACATACTTCGGATCATCGACCAACCCCTATGGCGATACTACCCTGAGTCACAATGCTAATGAAGATGTTCTGTCAGAAGATAACATAATGGACTGCATTCGAACTTCTGAAAACATGAAATGTGGAAAATATAAATCACGAACCTGATGATGGGGCACCCAGAATTGACCAGCAAGCAAACTGATTGAATATCCACCTTGTATAATAAAGTACTATAACATTCTGAGTAAAACTATCAAGCAATGGCCAACTATTGCACTGTACACAGAGTATTGTGATATTTGACAAGTTTCATCAATACATGACCAAAATAGTACTGGCTGGCAAGTTCCCATGAATACTAGAATTCAATCCAAGCTCGACCTTGCAGCCATGCCAGCAATCCATTCACTCCTTCATTTGTGTTACCAGACAATGTGGCTGTTTACAGGTGCTGCTGAAGACTTTAGTGATAAAACTGTACTTGTCAAATACAGCAGCAAATGACAGTATTCAACAGAGATGAGTTTAATAGTTGCCATTACATCTGTAGCCAACCAGGCTCAACAAGCCATGGCACACCAAATGATACAAAGTACAAAGCCTAGGCCAAACCAGAGGCAGTCAGAATTCACAGCTAAGTATAGCAAATAACTTGTTCTGATAATGCAGTACAACATACAGACGTTTGATCTGATTTGAAGAGAAGAATATCAACAAAACATGACATTGCGCTTTCAGAGTGAAACTTTGTGAGGTGCTTTAGGAGCATTATAGGTCAATCAATAGTAGCTAGCATGTGGCTCAGGGATTTGGCATAAACAAAGGATTGTAATGACATGTAAGGGCATTTAGTGAAGAACAGGCTACTGGATTCCAGGGCGAATTCTCCCATTTTCCACTCACTGAGGGAGATTGCTGAGGCATCAGTTGATAGTAATCGAGAGGAGTATCCTGAACACGATGACGACAATATATCAAATCATGTGTTTCATTAGAAACCTCAATCAAATGTAAACCCCTTCTACTGTATATCTCCTGCATGAAACACAGTAGAATTTTGTCATTGTTCTAGCCAGGTTAATCATTTAAAGTAGTGGATAAGACAGTCTATAGTTGATCATGTAGATATTTTCAATATGTATGTTGAAAAGTACAATGATGATGAGACAGAAATGCTGTGGAAATTGCAACATTCACTACATCGCTCTGTATTTATAACAATGATCAGAGTGGGTTGGACAATCTGGAGTGGTACTATCACATAATACACAATAACACCTTCAATATTTGAGGTACTAACGGAACATCTACCAGAATGTACATGGATTGTCTGGCTGGGGCAAAATTCAGATCCACAAATGGCTATAGAATACTGGTTCCAGTAGCTCTTACCACCGAGTGATCAATTTCTACCAACACTCTGAAGTGTGCCATATAGCAATGCTAGACGCTGAATAAGCGGACAGAATATCATATCCTTCATGAGATACCAGACACTGGGGTCTGATCACGCTTGTATCAAGTGGCTTATAACCCTAGGAGCACTATGGCCATCAGATTGAGAGTATGAACAATAATAGTATATCATCAGGCCAGTGAAATTAATGTATACTACTATTACTATTCAATCATCACAATCTTGTCAACTGATGCAAAATAGTCAACAAGTGTCATTCAGCAGGCACTCTTCTACATTGAATTAGTATTGTTGATGGTAAACTAACATTTCATATGACTTGATTATAAGTGATGAGTATGAAATACAGTTAATTACTATCACACATTTGATAAAGAGATATATAGCATCATTTTCACAATCAAATCTGTGAAGATGCGGATATGCTAGTTATATGTTGGATTGTAGATTTACAGTTTTCTTTGAACTTAAAGAACTCAGTTAAACTCTGTAGTGACAAACATTGGTTATTGAAAACAAGGTTTGATCTGCAGACGTTTCTCATATCCTCATGTATGGACAGGCTGGTATTGTAAGACTCAGATTGGAGAATGTGATTTGAATTATTTATCAATGGCAAACTACAGGTACATGGTGAATCGCAATAGCAATTTGGATTAATTATCAATATCAAATTACAATTCTGCTGGAAATACAGTCAACAATATAAATTGTTTGTAAATGGCACATTGCAAATGAGGTCAAATCTGAGGCAGTGATTCCTGCTTAGTGTTAATGGCATATTTCAGGTGCATCAGAAATGAGAAAGTAGGAAAAATTTGGAATATTTGATATTTCAAACAGACTGAATCACATACTGTCAATAGCATCGTAGAATTATTGTAACTTCTTCAGGTGTCTAATAAGATATACAGCCCAGTATATTGCAGATATGTGTTGAATGAAACAAAGTCTAACTGATAATAAATAACTAAATCATATTCTGAGACAAGGGTTGGGTATATCTCATTTGCACAACGAACATGCAGCAGAGTATTTCCTGCCTGATTGTTCATGTTCTGAAACACCACTAATCCCCTATCAAGTCTTGTTTGATAGCTTTTGATTTAACAACATATGTATTTTCCATTCATGATGATGCCAATTTTCAGAAGCTATCTGTCCATGTTAATGTATTATTCCACTTCAACATACCACAGGAGCCAAACATCTGCCACTAGAGCATGCTTATCCACTTTATATATCCCTCAAATACTTCATAATCATCCATCTGTGGCCTGGTTTCAGCCTTCCTGCCTGATATTTAACTTGTGGCAGTAAGTATACACAGATTGACATCAATCTGACACTGCAAGAACAGGAATCAATTCACATACCCATGAATACATAACATGCAATACCATTCTATCTCTTTGTTGCAGGTCTTCTTGTTGAGCGCAATGTCTTGCCCATGGACAATGGAGGCAAGAGTATTGTGAAGATATTGTGTAGTGATAGACCACTGACAGTGAAGCTCTGACTGTGATATCTTCAGAATCCTAATAGTGGAAAATGCTGAAAATTTAATGTACTTCCAACTGACAATACTGCAATAAGGGATGAATATATATTCACTATCAATACCAAACATGGTTTGAACTGTTGTAACTGAACCATCCCGACTCACCTCAAGGTTCCAACTCCATTCAAGTTCCACACATTCTCAATATGGCAACCAACTTGTGCCATGTGGTCCACTCAAATGCTTTAATCAGAGGCATAATAACTTCCTCTGGACTAGTCATATGCAGAGGCTCACATAATCAATTCATTTCATGGTACTCCATCTGGCTTGCCCTCGAAGTGAGTTGTCAATGCAACCATGTGAATGTCTGAAGTTCTTCAGACCCACCTCATTCAATTCTAGGGATATTGAAGTATGCTGACTTCCAATTCTTGCATTCATAGCATACTCAGATCCATCTGGTAACTCTTCGTATAAACAATCCATCTATTCTAGTACACCAGGTACGTCTTAAATCACACAATACACTGGCCCCCAGGATGGAAATATGAATTACACACACCATATCTTTGAGACTATTTCCAAATACACCACTAATTGCATTCTCTTCAGTGTAATGCCACTTCTTCGCTCTCTTGTTTGTTATTTGAAAACATTTCATACTGGATTATCCCTTATATACTGGTTTCTCTTCATTCCCCAACACTAATCTTTACTTCGTCAACATGCAACCTACTGCCAGCAAAGTGAACAATTTCAATTCACAGAATCATCCAGTCATACACATTGAGAGAGAACCAGCATTGAAGATGATAGCCTATCGTCATTGTCAATCAAATGATTCACTTTGAATCTTGCATTTGGATTTAGCATTGGACACAAGAAATATCTGCACTGTATGTTGATGGAGAAGAATAAGAATAACATTAATCAGGAGATCTATGATGACAAAAAGAAGTACCACCAAGACTCCACCATGTCTTCTCATATCAAATAAGAGTTGAATCATCAACTGAAGTGCCTACATCTAGACCACATGCACTACAACCAAATTCATTCAACTACTGGAGTTCAACATGCCAGAAATGGACATATTCTGCTATTGTGAGTACTCAACCCCGAAACTCAAATTTCCAATAACTGTCTCAGATTATGGCACTCTGTTTGCTCAAACACAAAAAGTCAATTCTCAACACATTACACAAGGTATACCTTGCACCCACCTGAGCAGTCCCACTGAACATGCCTGCCGAGGACCAGAATGTGTCTCAACCAAAGGCAGCTGAAGACCACAATAATCTGCAACACCACTGGGCAACGTGTGAGGTAATGAAGTGGTTGGTGGAGGCAATCAGGGTCACTGAGACTCCTTGGCCAATATAGCTATTGAGAAGTGATCTGTGCTGGGAGAGTATTGGAGACTAGCTATCGATATAATCAATGTTCAACTGAATGTTGCTATTTCTCCTGGAGCTGCACCATGTGTTTGTTAATTGCCTTGTGGTCTGTCTCATAGAATTGATCAACAAACACAAGTACCTTTAAGTCTTGGACTCTGTTTGGTGCTCCTCCAATACATGAACAATATTAACAATGCCTGAATATATATACAGTAGCAACTACAGATTAATTGCATCCCAACATGAGTTCCACCTGGAGCAAGTTCAACAGTTGTTTGTCATTACCACTGTTATTGATGCACTGAGAATCACCTTCATATCCATATATAGCAGCTCCTGTTGTTCAATACTAATCTCTTAACAGTTGTTGAAGATATGAAGTCATGCTTCACTCCAATGGAAATGCTTTATGTAATTTACCACAAGCTATTCTTCACAGCCAATAGCTTGGGGTGGCAGTGTACAATATCATAGTTCATTCAATCTCTTGCTGTACGGACATGAGCTCTGGTGGCTGTTGATGTTCATTGTATAATGGATGAATATGCCACAGCTAGGAAGGTTATGGATATGTTTTCTCAACATATATATTCGTGTAAATTTTACCCATTTCCAGGAGTAGATAATTACACTATAAACCACAGCTGTCATCAATTAAACATTCTTGGGCTGGTTGGTACACTCTCTTCCCAAATTCCTTGGATGTGATTAATTTGCCTCAATCCACATCGGAACTCCTCTACCTAGATTGACGCTTTGAGCTATATTCTTGGACTCAGCACCCTCCTAAATGTTTGTGCTCCTGTGTAGTGAGAACTGCTGTGATTGGGTGTGGTCATCTAGATGACAATTGGCACACCTCAACCATGTATCAGAGTGTCGATATCGCTATGTAGTCTCATTATCCTGCGTTGCTACAAGTCTGCTATGATGGCAGTTACTCAACACTGATAACCACATCTCATTTCCATGTTTCCCTCTTATTAATTGATTGGTGCACCACTAGATCATTCTGTACCCCCCCATTACCTTTTGCACTCCTCATTTGTATCCACTAATCTCCATCTTGCACATCACGTTTCCTGGTGTCCCTTCGCTTTTCACCAGAATGTATAATATTGCTCTTTGAAACTCCATTTTGTTCCGACTGATTAATATTATCCTATGACACTGTTGGCTGTAATCACCTATCAGGAAAAGTGGTGGAGTTACCATAAATAAGATTTGTTATGGCCTAAAGTTCGGTACTACAATATGTGATTGATTTTACCATCATGACATGGCGCAATATGAGTATCCTATTGCAGGTAACTGGATTGTGTGGTCAGTTTACTCACATTCGGACTGATGGCAAGAAATGATTGTAATGTGGGAGAAGACACCTCAACTTAAGCATATAATTTTTACTGCCAAATTGGATACCTAGAAGTTGGTGTTTACAAGCTTCAGCAAAATGTCAATATCCTGTGTTTCATTTGAGCAATCTGTTCTGAATAGAAGAAATGTACATCTTTCTCGGGGTTGAAATTATTCTGCTAAATATAACATCTGAACTTGACTTTTCCACCACTCCTGGAATTGCTGTCACTACTCAACAGATTCGATTTTATGCTGACACTTTGTAATTCAGTTGAATTCAGCTGTTCATATTAGTAAATATGTTAGGTGTAATGTAACATACATTCAACACATATTGGTCAACTGGTTGCAATTTGCTTCGACCACAGATATGTCAGTCGAACAGGTGTATCAGCAGTATGTGATCTGGCTGCCATGGTCAATCACTTTCTGATATGATGGGTATAGCATCAACTTTGTGGTATTTACCTACTCTATTGTGATAACTGCGGCTGTGAAATAGTCTCTGGTCTAATTATTGTGACTTTGATTGCTGTGGCTCTGACAGGTATAGTTCTGACATACTCCCCAATCAGTTTGGAATTGAATGGTTACTCCTTCTTAGTCTCTGACATTAATCATTCGAAAATATACAGTTCTATCCAGTCTTGCTCTGACAAGTATAGCTCTGATATTGTCTCAGAAATCATCCCTGATAATCCCACATATGCTTTAGATGTCCCTGGACTGGTGGACTCTGACATGAACTAACAACGCTAGTAATGATTGATATTACAGACAGGTGCGACACTGACATGGACTCCAGCTCTGATATACATTGACCAGGTGCATAATGTAGCACTGGAAACCAGACATCTGTACTGAGATGAATATATCTGTTCTTTTTACTATATCATGTTACATGAATCCAATGATACATACTTGTTGAGCTGGTGTATGTATTATTTGCCACTAGGAATATTTTGCATTGCTATAAGAACTGTCCAAACACCAACAATGTATTGTACTCTTGAGGCACATCCTGACAAACCATCATCCCATGATTTCTGTTTGGAATTGCAGTTAATAGTTATTCACATTCCATTACTATCAATGGGTTATAATCTACCATCTTCGAAATCAGTCTCCCATCATCTTTGGCTTCTCCTGTAATGATTATTTCACTCAATTGACAGCGTATAGGAGCTCAGCCAGCTATTATCCAGGTTGACTTATGCAACAGTTGTACCCTTGTACACAATGTCCTTGTACCAATATATCATTGAATTGATAGCCTTGTTTGCACTACTTTTCCTCACACTGTGCATTGTTCACAATAACTACATTTGGATTGTTGTGCTGCTGTATAGTGACTGTGATAAGTTTCACTAGGTATATCTTTCAGTAGAGAATATAGGATGAACAGAGGCTGTGGGACTAAAGGTTAAGACAGACAGTTCTATCTGCTGTGGATGTGAAAAAATATGACGCCAGAGTATGAATCTCCAACAATATATTATTACTTTCTTGAATGCTCAGAGTTGTGATCGTACTGTTTTTGCTTATCACATGATTGGTGTGACCAACCAAACTAGGTAGTACTCGATTAGATAGCACAGAATTAGGTAAATAATGGATTTCAGAAAGATGTTGTTGAAATGAACCTGGAGTAGTGATTGATTGATTCAGTCTGAGTGTATGATGACACACAGCCTATATAGTAGGCGCCACCCCAAACCCACAGTCAAGTGTTGATATACTCTGTATAGATTCTGTTTAACATTCCTGCAGGGTGTGGAAAACGAGAGAATGATGATAACGAAAAGAAGTGGAAAGTCCTAGGGAAGAGGATAACGAACAGAAGTGGGAAGTCCTGAGAAATATCTAGTTAGTATCAAGTCAACATGGAATAGGTAACTGCCAACTTGCCTGTTCTAGTCAAAATGAATGCTGCTGCATATATCTGTACTTTTTACTGGTTTCCAACCATCCTGCAGTTTACACAAAGTCTGTCCAATACTATCTATTGATTTACAGGAATAGATAGATGTTGATGATCACCGGAATCTCAAATTTGGGAGATATATACAGCAAATTCCTTCACGGAATGGATGTCAGCTGATGTGTCTTTCAAGCCATCCCCAGAATCTGATATGAAACAGACACTAAACATCATGTAATCTTGTATGGTTCGCATTACAATTCCCATTTTGGTGACTGTGAAAATGTTGATTATGCTCTGTTCAAGTCGATTATGTGTACCAACCTTGGCATTCAATACACATCTTGCCTCCATCTGGTTCATATCTTGCAGTATCCAACATCTCGTACATCAACAAAGTCAACACGGAATACAATAGTTAAGGTTTGAAAACAGAAGCTGTCGCCACTTCTGATGAGCAAATATAACAAATTGACACAGTGCAGCACGCGACGATGTGATCAACCGAATGTAGGCCAGTGCAGCTTAGAAGGAGATACAGTCACGGTGCTTGGAGCATTGCCCAGCGTGTGATCTAAAAACAAGCTTACAGCAGAGATACAAGGAGTAACACACTGTTTAAGTAACCCAGAGAAAGAGAAATTGATTGAGGATTATATGAATAGAGAAACCACTGTGGCAAGAAAGCAAGTTGAAGACGCCAAGTTTGCGATTAAGCAGGAGCAGGAAGATATGAGAAATGCTGAAAAGATCAGATTGACAACCATAAAGCCTGAAATACCATTTGAGGAGATGTTGAATGCAATGGGGGTTTGTCTTAGCAATCTTGCAAGTTCCAACGATGGAGAGGATGAGGACGAGGATGATTATCATCAAGAAGATGCAGAGTTGGGTATGCTGAGCAAAGATGACAAACCCAGCCGGATAATGAATACAATCTCCAATATGGTACAGCATCGCATAAGGAGGTTTTAGGAACAGTAAATGTCGTTTGACTAATTTACTCTACTGGGATGGGCAGACCCAGCCAACTACTTCTGTGGTTGATATAAGTAGTACATGATGTCTCAATTCAAGGTTCTGGCTGTAGTTCAACTGCCAATAGAAGATCATGCAGCCTCATCTGCACTGACAACATTTGGTGAACTTATGGAGACTCTTGATAGCATCCCCAGAAAATGGCAAATACCACAAGTGACATCTCAACCAGGAAGTAGTCAAATGACACTTGGTATCCATAAACCCCAGTCACACAAACACATTGTGTCTCTCCTGTCTGTCTCAGCGCCCGATTGGTTGCTGCTTAAGAAATCAATGTCTGTGGCACCCGTAACCTATTGCCCCTGCATATAGTTTTCCTAGCTAATTACCATATTGATTTTTAATTCAGACGAAGAAGTAGTGATGACTGACATGATGCCAGAGGAGTAAATAGGCAATTCGCAATTTTTGACAATGTATCTCATTAAAAGCAATTCATGTACCTACTATGCGAACTGTCAGCTGTAGCTTGATTTTGCAAACTACATTTTGGGACAAGATAATACGTCTGTGCATGTCGAAGGGTCGAATGGGCATTGAAAAAGGTCTAGACCCCAAATCACGTTGATTCACAACCAATGAACTGTATGTCATCCTGCATGTTACTGTTAAGTCTGAAGGCTAAAACTTTATTACAGACAAAATTCACTACTAATATCTCAGTCACAGATGTTTTAGAAGTCATCGATAGAGCACTCAAAGTGCAGAGCACACCTGGACAAATGACGACTTTTATGCAGCATTTGTTCTGCATCCAAACTGCATAACGTTCTGCACAGATCTGGTGCACTAGGTTGAGATTTTCAAGATTGCTTATGGGAGGTAATGGAAATTGAGGAAAATGAGCTGGATGGGGAAGGGTGAGAAAGTTGGGAGACATACATCAGAAGCAACTATATGAATTAACACGTGGTAAATGGCTGGCCAAATACGCTGTAACATGATAGGCCTACATTATGTATTCCTCCGATAATGTGTCAACTGGCGGACCAGTAGTTGAGAAGCGTCGAAGCTTTTGGATTCAACTGCTTATAACTACACTCAATATATTGGCTGCCAATGACAACTATAGGCATTTTTGCATAGATTTGGTGATTATCCAATGGCAGTTACTATGTCATTGAGGTGAGCGTCAACGGACAGTGATGACTTTAAGTGTTACATTATCAGCAATCAAAGGGCTGCACCGTCACATGCTTCCAAAGTGATTGTATTGGGCATTTCTATGTCCAAAAAAAGCAGCGACATACACGTTGCTGCATCCAAGAAATGACCGTCAGTGATGCACCAATGATTTATAGTCTTGTGAGTCTGATACTAAACCCAAAACATGGTAGGTGTAACTCATAATCAATGTATTGGCCGCCTTTACAACCAGAAATGCTGGTGGTGACATCACTACTATCTCCTGAAAATGAGCATCCATGGAGCATCAATAATTTTTGTTCTTATCTCTTGGATAGTCAAAGGGCAATGCAACTTCTTCAACCCATATGCATAGTACTGGCCGCCTTTATGGGCAAAATGCTACACATGATATCACCAGAACCTCCTGAAAATGAGCGTCAGTGGAGCGTCAAGAATTTGTGGTCTTGAATCTTGGATACTCTAAGGGCTAATAAACGGCATTAACTCATAATCACTACTTTGGCTGGCTTTATGGACACAAATGCAACAGATGATATCGCATCTGCCTCTTAAAATTCAGTGCCCACAGAGCGTCAACAGTTTATTTGTGGGCTCAGTCACCTACACAGCAACGCACTGCACTGCGTTGTGCCTGAATTGAATTCCAAATGGTCTGTCTTTTCAATATGTCTCTGTATACAACTTCATAAATATGCATGCAAAATCTTACTGGTCTGACATTTTGTTGCTTGAAGCTCTAGAGTCAAGATTTAAGAACCAGCTTTCTACTTCTATATAACACAACTTTTGACAGTTTCTCAAGTCAAATTACCCAGTTTTCAAATAGCTGCCGCGATGTTGGATTCCAAATCTTCGAATGCAATGTTGGTAGAGGTTACTATCAATTCCAACGATGTTCGTGTCAAATTTCGTGCTGTGAGCGACGTTACTGTACATATCACATTCGATGCTAGGTGGACATCGATGAATGTGGTCTCGAAGTGTTGAATCGCTTGGAATGATTCCAGATATGAACTTATGTGCCGAGTCTATTGACATTGCAAAATTGTGGTTACTGGCAGCCCTGCTATCATACATAGTGTGTGTCATTATGTTCTTCGCGATACATCAAAACAAGGGACCAGCTGAATGGGGAAATGCTTACTGGCAAAAGCTCATATCGAAAAGATACAAAAATTATCGTAGTAGAAAGTTACAGAATTGACACATTGATCATTGATGAAACCGTTTTGGCCATATTGAAGAGACAAGGAAGTAGAGGAAATATAATTGTATTTTCACATAGAAAATTCACATTGGACAGTCAGGTTTGATTCATGTTCACTGAATTGACAGACACAATGCTCTAAACTGGTATCTAATGACTTTGTCACTTTCAAATGACACCAAGACACCTGGAATAGTTACCTCATGTTACGATTTTGTTTGGTGTATATTGCATGGAATCCAATGTCGTACCCCCAGAAATGACAGTCAAGTAATGCATTACACCGGTGAGCTAGTGCGGCCATGCACTAACACCCTTAGCATATTTACCCGAGGAAATACTTCTTGGCGGTGTATACAATGATTAAGCTATTGCCATCTCAAAATAAAGTAAGTTTAGCTTTGGACAGGTTGACATCAACAATCTAACTCACCATATGGTCAGTCTTTGCATACTATATGGATTGAATTCGGGCATTGGGAGAAGTACAATTCCCTTTCAATGAGATAGATAGCCAATTCTTTCTGTTTTCGAAAGCTAATTAATGATGATAGGTTAATGGTTAACATAGTGGAGCAAGGCTAGCAATAGATTTGATGGAAGTTGTTGATTGTTTTGATCTTACTGATGGCTGTTTTCGTGGAATGTCAACTCGTAAAACTTTCTTAAAATATTCGATTAATTGGAAACTGCAATTATCCTTTAAGGCCTTCAGAATTGACCGGTCTGCATTGAGGAACCACATACCATACATGGTGCACATCATACAGCTGGCTTTTGGTGCATTCATAAGCAGTCTCAGTATAAAAGGCAGCATCAAATCTTTGCCAGCCCATGTGCATGACTAGCAATTGGGAGAGAATGAAAACATAGACACTGGAAAGCGTCAAAGACTACAAAAAGAGGGCAATGCTAGAATCAATAAGGTGTGAACCATGAGGCCAAGTATAGCCAAGATAATTGTGAAAGTATGTATTTTAGGATATTTTGAAAGTTCTGAAACTGACTTTCATATAGTAGTGAATGTTTGCTCTACTGATTGCACCAACACCAGTTCATCGAAATGAGTTCATTGACTGTCAAATCTCTCAAGGCAGCATCACTGTACTCTCTATTATCATTTCGAGGACACCTTGGAATTCGACACTGGAGTTGCCTCTACAAGCCTACCCACTAGGAGAATTTACCCCCGAGTGGCTCCAGATTCAAAATACAGTGATCACTGGGCACTCTTCTGCACAGAGAATGAATGGACAATCGTCAAGTACGTGATGAAAGTTGTGAGGCCATTCCAATACTGGACCCTGTAAATGTCGAGAAGGCATATGGTTAGTTTGCAATTCGTTATCACTGCCTATACTGACATGTTTGATCTTCTTGGTGACATAATATGAGCTTTAGCTAAAAAGATGAATCAATGCATGGAAGACTTGTTCTTCACCATGAAGTTTGCTTGGCAGAAGCTGTCTGAACTTTGAGCTGCAGTGACTCCAATACCTGATTGGCTGCGTGTTGCAGCACATATTTTCAAGTATTTCGGAAAGTTGCGATCGTTTAGGAAGTGTGACAATGGAATAGATAATAATTCTGAGGATGAGGCTTCATACCGTACGCAATATCAAGAGGCTGTTCTAATCAAGGTGGAGATTGAATACTGTGCCAAACATTGACGTTTGGCTATTATTAATCACAAAAGCATATGAAGCAACACCGCCTTCCCCTCTCCAATGGCCTCAGGATCTGGTCAATCAGAATTTGATTCATATGATTCATTCAGCAATGATGAAAAATACATAACATCTAAGGATGTGGCCGAAACAACACCCAGACGAAGTGATTGTGCAGCACGCTCATTGATCGCTGCATGGCTCTATTTGAATTCACCGTGTGCATGACCAAAAAACCTTGGGCAAGTTATCTGAATGTTAATAATTACCACTTCTACCCAATGGATATTGGCAGTACACAGTGTCCACCCAATATAACTGACTGGTGGCGACAACAAGATGAAACACACTCAAAGTACGCTGATCTCTCTATTGTGGCACTCGACATATTCTCAAATATAACACAAGATGTTGGAGTGGAGACCAGTTTTTCATTTGGGCGAGATGTTATCGGTTGGTGGCAGTCAAACCCACAGGTGACACTGTTCACCAAAAAGTCGATGTAAGTTAGTTTGCTCAAGCAAATAACGGGAGATTGGAAGGTTTTGACCCAGCATCAGATAGGACGAACTCAGAAAACAACTCGGATATGAAGAGAGAGGTGGAGGAAACAACTTTGCACAGAATGGCCAAGGTCCACATCTTTTTGGAGATAAGACAGGGCCGTCAAAGCCTATGTGCTATACGGAATGAATTTCATGCTGCAAACAACGAGGTGACAGTGGTAGGATAGGTTTTGAATTCGGAAGTGGTCATCAAATCATCCTGTCCACTCTCCCCGCATCATGGTGGGGCTGCATCTAAATTGTCAGAAAGATCAACGTTGCCATCAGCATGTCCTTCGAAGCACCTCCATGGAAAATGAACTCAAGTATTGAATGTCCGCCGACTAAATAGAACCGACCATTATCCAGTTGAAAGTGATGAGAATAGTGCACCTGAAAGCATTTTGGACAATGAAAATGTTCTTAGCTGGAATGGCGATTTGGAAATTCCAAATGACAGCAAAGATGATTCCCTGGCAGGCTTTCAATCAGATATAGTGCTATGCAGTGGTATCCAGTATCTGGAAATCCCAGAGCTGCAGGATGTGATTGCCGCACCAAAAGTTCCTGGATTCATTCGGCTTATTCAAAAGTCATAGAGACATGCTCAAAAAACGCTGCTGATGGTTAATGCATTGGAAACGAGCAGAAATAAGGGAGTCAAGCTAATGCAGGACAGAATGTGCCAATATGTTTCACCAGCTTCTGTATGAAGCTTGACCAAGAGTGTCAATTAGAGACAATTTACGGGAGAATGCTGAACAGTTTGAAGTGAATATCGGTTGATCAACAGAGGTATCGTGGGAGCAATAAATTATGTCGCAAGATATATACAATTTAACAGGATGAGAGTGAACAACGCATGAATGTTGCTGTGCTAGACTTTGCCACAGGGCTGAGTGTTGATCTGTTGGAAAGGCAACCAATAAGGTCAAATCATTATGAATTCAATTGTCGATGGCAGCAGATGTTCACTGGAGGATGCAGTAAAATGACTGTCCATGGAGCAATAACGAATTTTGGTCTAGTAAGTACAGTAATTGATTCGTGATTTGGTTGCTGTTATGCATAACTGACGTATTGGCAGCCTGTATATGCAACGGGCAAAGCGGCAGGGTTAGTGCACCAATCTGAGAATGCGTATCAATGGAGCGTCGATGATTCTTAACTTTACATATTGGGTAATCTAAATTCCAATTGGTTGCAGAAATCTATTGATGAGATATTGGCACCCTGTTGGGGCAAAAACAACAGCGATATGCTCCCTGCCACATCCTGAAAAATAGCATCAATGGAAGGTCAATGATTTTTGGTCGTGCATATTGGGTAATCAAGTCATTGTGCGAATTTTCACACTCAAAACAGAAGTATTGACCGCCATTATAGGCAAAAATGCAAAATCAAAATGGAATACCATGGATTACAGATTTATTGATATAGCACAATGCAAAATACACAAAAACTGAGTACTGGATGTTTAATATGTGATTTTGGTAAGATACTATAATCAAGCATGATAAACAGGTGTATTATATGAATACACAGATGGACCAGCAGGAAAATCCACTGACAACCCGCCCAAATTGGATGGGTTGGAAGAGATCAATTTGACCGTACCTGAATTGACAGTTTGGGTATGTTGATTACCCGTGGTGCCAAAATGGTAAACATTCATTTCTCACTTGGTCCCGGACTCGAAGTGACCTTCCGGAACTGTTGTTATCACCAACTCTGACTCTACAGTAGCATGTCCTGTGCAGAGCAGCTTAGAGGTCTCAGCTGCTTTCAAAGTCTCCTATAGTTCTGCACAGAGGTCTTATCTGCTCCAATATTTGACTATCCCATATGTTAGATATCAAAGAATCCTGAACACACCTCCATGACTGCAGGTGCATTGCATCATCATCTGGGAATTCCTTTGCGGAGACTGCGAGTTCTTGCATTGGCTCCATAAGGGTGTGGAAGTATCAGGAAGTACTGAGAAGAACTTGTGAGGTTGACTGCAGTGACTGGGATGTTTGGGTGTGACTTCCACACCCTATAAATTTTGATAATGTGTTATATCACTGATCTCTGTTATCTTGGCACATCTTGCTGTTATCTCCAATCAACATTTCCTCAATTTCATATTAACGAATGAGTCCAGTCTCAGCTCCAATGATATCTCCCTCCTCATCTACCACCTCCATTTTAAACAAATTCACATTGACCTCCATCATATACACCACCAGGTTACTGTTAGCAACTGCTCCAGACCGTCACTGTGAGTCTGGGACCTGGTTTGAACCGAACTAATGCCAAATTGGCAGTCTGGGTTGTCAATACACCATAATTGTCAATTTGGGTACAGTTAAATGGCAATCTCTCAACCCTTCCGCATTGGGTATGTTCTCAGCGGGTTGTCCTGCGGGTCCATCTATAGATTCATATAATGATCTTCATCTTGCTGTTTGATAATAGTTTCATATCGAAATCGCTTTTTCAACATCGAGTGATCACTTTTTGCATGATATACAGTTTGCGTGATTCATTATTTTGCAATCTGTGTCTTTCCTGTTCAATAATAATATTGTGACTGCGAAGACAGTCGATTGTTCAGTTATGAGCACAAATATCGACGCAATGCCAGGATTACCCAAATTCACAAGACGAAACACTGTTGACTCTCCCTTGACGCATATTTTAATCTTGCGGTAGTGCAGATATCTTGCACTGTGTTAACTGAAAAGGTCGTCATCACATCGTGTATGAATTATTGCCACACAGCAACACTTAGATTTCCCAACATCAAGGACCAAAAATCATTAATGCTTTGTTGATACTCATTTTCAGATTGGGGCATGCAATGTACCGCTCCTATTTTTGTCTTTAAAGGTGGCCAATTTCTCATTTATTGATGTCTGCAACCAGTCGCCACTTAAATAAGCAAAGATGGTAATCCCAAAATTGTTGACATTCAGTTGACGCTTATGTATATCATGGGGCAGTGACTATGTGTACTTCTCCTTTGCCTATTAAGGCTGCCATTACTTTCATTATGTAAAACCACTATTAGATAACATTTTAATTCCCTGCCATAAATCACAAAGAATTCTTGACGCTCCATTGATGCTCATTTTGATACTGAGGTAATAATACTATCACTTGCCATTTTGCCTGAAAAGGCCACTAATAAATCGTGTATGAATTATTGCCCCAAATGACCATTTAGATAACCCAAGATGTAAAGCCAAAAATCATTGATACTCCATTGACACTTGATTCAAGAATTGGGCAGCCACTGTTTCGCATGCTCTGTTACCAATGCCGGCCACCAAGACATTGGCTATACATGACAGCGACAAATTCACATTGCAATTACCATGCTTATCAGAGAAAGAATTGTTGATACTCTGTTGACACTCATTTTGATATATTGTCTATTCAAAATCTGCTGCCAGAGCTAATTGTGAGCTTAATTATTTGAACTTTTTGGATGCCTTGCTGACTGATTGAGACTCATACCATTGTCAAAGCCGAGCCGAGAAATATTGTTGAATTGGTCATTCACATTCTATCAAAGCGTATGTATCATCAGAACCATACTACTGTATCTGAACCAATATTCACATCCAACTGCTTACTGTTCTTGCATGATATTTCGATAAGTTAAATTGTTGGTCAAGCATCATTTAGAACCTGGTGGAAACAAATTTGACACATTCTGTTGTACTTTCTCATGTGTCCCTTACTCCACCTTGTTTCCATTGCGGTGACTGCCATCAATTCTTGTTCAGTCCATCTCACTGACCTCTGGATTGGCCCAATGAATGTGGGAACATTTGATGTGGCACAGACAACCCGGTGCTCATGGCTTTCAGGATGCTCAATGATGTTGGCTCATACCATGTCACGTAGGTCATCTACCACCCATTTGTCGTTGCTAGTGATTGGATTGTCTGAGTTACGTTTCCTGTCAAGCCAATTTTCGGTGTTGGAAGTGGTTTCAGGTGCACTATCCTCATCACTTCCTGCTGGATGGTGATTGATTGTCCAAATTCGGCAGACCATTATCATTGTAGCTTCTTTTCCCAGGAGGTCCCATGTACACAAAGATGGTGGCAAAGGGAATCTTTCTGACAATTTATATGTAGCTATACAATAATGTGGAAAGTTTGACCAGGATGCTTTGACGATCCCTTCAGTATCTGAAATGTATTCTACAGCTGCCATTTGAATGGTTTGGGCGCTAGATTCCTTCTGTGTAGCATGTTAGTGTTCGCTGCCCTGCCACATCTCCAACAAGTTGTGCACCTTAGCCATTCTGTGCAACTATCGTTGCTCTGCATCTCTCATCAGTCCCAGCTTGTTTTCAATTTCTATGCTATCCAGTTCTGTGTAATCGCCTAGCATTATCCTGTTATAAGCTGTTGAAAACTGCCTCAGAACAACGTTTGCACCAAGCATCTTGGTTGCAGTTTTTCACTGCCTCCAGCCAATAATGTCTTTAACTGGCCTCCACTCTGACACCATGTGGTAAGATGGAGAATATGTCACGTGCCGCATTGGAGATGTTGGTGTACTTTGGGTGCATGTCCTCTTGTTGACACCAGCAGTTGGTGATATCAGGTACCCAAAATGTACTGCTAATCTCCATGGGGTCAGAGTGGTATTCATCAAGATTTGAATTAACTTGCACCAGGTCCTTTGGTGCTTAAGCCAGTGATGTCAAATACAGCCTTCCTGCTGGCAATGAGCATGTTGCACGATCGCTTCATCTGGACATTGTGTCCACCACATAATGTGATGCAAAGTAGTCTCTCTCATCACTCATCACATCACACGTATCAGAAGATGATTGACGAGATTCAGACGATGATAAAGAGGGGATGGGAGTGCTGCTCAGACCATTTTGGTGTTAAATGACAGATAATTGTCTATGTTTGGCACAGTATTCGTGCTCCACACACTTCAGAAATGCCTGTTGGTATTGGGTAGTATAAGAAGTCTCATCTTCAGGAATAATATCTATCACCTTGTCTCGCTTCCATAATGATTGCAACATACAGAAGGGATCAAGAATATCTGCTGAATGAATAAGCATACTGGTCATTGGAGTAACTTCAGCATAATAGTTGAACTGCTTGTGTTGCACAAACTTCAGGTTGAAGAACAAGTCTTCATTTCTTTGAGTCGTCTTCTTAGCTAAAATTTGCATAACGCCATCCATATGATTGAACATGTCATTTTAGACAGTGTTAACATGATGCAGCATAACCATATGCTGTTTTAATATCCATAGGGTCCAGTATTGGAATGGCCCATAACTTCCATGAGGTACTTTACAATGGTCCATTCATCCTGTGTTGTGAAGTGTGGCCGGTAATCCCTGGACTTTGGATTTTTAAGTCACTTGCAGGTGAATTCTCGGATCCGGTCATCATGCCCAAGCAATACCTGTTTTGAATTACACTGTGTTTTCACATCCCTTATAGGTAGCACTGCAATTAGTAGTACGGCTTGTTGATGGTCAATGAACTTGTTTCCATGACCAGGTGTCTGTGTAATCAGTACAGCAAGTATTTGCCACTATATGAAGGTCAATGTCAGGTATTTCAAACTTTCTTCAAATGCGTACTTTCACCATTATCTCTGCTAAACCTGCTCTTATGGCCGACACCTTGCTGATGCTAGCATTGGCATCTTATCACAGTCTTTGACTCTTCCCAATTCCTGTGCTTTTATTTACTCAAAATTGCTGATCACACTCATTGGCTTCCCATGATTTGGTAGGGCCATTTACTTGGACACTGCTCATGAATGCACCCAAAGCAAGCTGAATGGCATGCGCCATGCATGGTATCTAGTTTCCCAATATAGGCTGCTCGATTCCAGAGGCCTCAGGGGTAAATTGTAGTTCCCGAGTTATTGAGTCATTTGAGGAAGCATTCTCAGTGGTAATTCCAAGTTCACAGCTGTCAGTATGCTCAAAACGATTTAGAGCATTTTTCAAATATATGGCTAGCTTGGCTCCAGTATGTTGACCCATAACTTGTAATCTATAATTAGCTTGCAATTTTGGGTACGAACAAGCAATCAACCTTATTGAATGTGAATTGTACTTCTCGCTAAGCCCAATTTCCCTCCATGTGGGAAACAATAACTGATGTTATGGGTAATTTATATGTTGATGTCCACCCATCTGAAGCTAAGCTAACTTTATATTTTGAAGGCAATTGCTTATTCATTGCATTAACTGTTAGTATGTATTCCTTCCGGCAAATGTCGTTAATGCTGCTGGCAGACAGCACAACAAGCTTGCAACATAATGCCTTATGTGACCATCATAGCTGAATGTTGGATATAGCGTTCATTGAAATATGAGAGATCACGACTCCTAACATGAGATTACGATTCACAGGTTCTTGGTGACATTTGGCAGTTACACCGTATTCAGCTGCCAGTTTGGAGCATTTTCTCCATGAAATGTAGTTATATATGTGTGGTCCAAATGTTGAATATGAATTCCCTTCGCGCACTTACCATTGTGATTCCTCAACTTCTTTGTCAGTTCAGTTTGGCCAACGCCATTTTGTCGACAGTTGAATTTCTCAATTCAGATATTTCTGACTTACTTAATCCATTTAACTCTGCGCATTGTGCTTTTGCAAGCATGCGTTTCGCCATTGAGCTGGTTTCTCTCCTGTTGGATGGCAAAGATCTTGATAACAAATGATACGTATGATGCCAGTGGTGCTCATCTCCTCAATTCCACAGTCCAAATGGCAGCACCATAATGGTGTATTACTAGCATTATTCCAAGCAATAGACTGCTTGGAGCTGACATTTATACATGCCCAACAAGGATCAGATAAGATTTGTCAAGTAAGGTCGCAGAAATCATGATTAAAGACACCTTCATTTTTGGATGATATTATAACCTCTAGCACCATGGTATTTACAGATTGTGAATCTGACATGGAGGTAGGATTGTGCAAGCGGCATAAGTTGAGCTGGGAGACTGTCAAAAGTTACATTTTTATTAAGTACAATGCTGGTTCTGAAATATTGACTGGAGAGCTACAAGTACGAAAGAAGTCAGATTTGTGAGACATTGCATACCTACTTGTGAAGTTGAATAGAAGGACATATTGAGAAGACAGACCGTTATATTCTGAAGTTCGGAACGATCCAAGGTAGCCCATCGCAGTGTCGCTCACTGAGCCTCACAAACATGGTTGATGTTCCAGTGATGCATATAGTTAGGAGGTGGTTGCAATATCATGACTAGCATGGTTGCAAATACAGTCATCAAATACTGTGATTATGGGTTAGTGGTGATGCACAGCCCTTTGATTATGCAAGAGGCAAGAGGAAAAATTGTGCATGGTCTATTGACGCTTCGTTTTAGCATGTAGTAGCGATATCATAAGTATTATCATTGCCCCGACTGGGAGCGAATACTCTGATTATGATTTAATCTCAATGCATAGCCCTGGGATAATCAGATTTGCAAGACCAAATATCATTCGAGCTCTGTTGGCACTAATTGTCACAAGATAGTAGCGACATCATTGCAAGCATTGTTGCCTAAACACGCAACTAATACATTGATTGTGGGTTAATGCCATTGAACTGCCCACAAATTATCTTCGATGCAAGGCGAAAAATCATTGACGCACCACCGACGCTCATTTTTGGAAAGGGGCAAGTAGCAAGTAATTTGCCTTTTTAACTATCAAGACGACCAATAGATTCATTTTAGAGGTATGTGACTGGACACCCCTCAGATTGCTGAAAGTGTAAGACTAAAAATTGTTGACACTCCATTGACTTTCATAATACACACATCCTCATAGTAATCGTATACTCACTAATGGTATAGTACAAATCATTTAGTCAGTATTGTCAACCAATATAGCTTGTCCATGGATAATCGTTTGGATACAAAAGTTTCGCGGCCTCTCAATATCTAATCCATGAATATACAGATTATCTGAGGGAAGGATGACATAGCCCTATAACATTCCTGCATATTCTGGTGGCAATGTACAGCATGTTGATCCATCAACTGGGTTTCAATTATTATTACCCGACTTCCTCACCTCACCTTATTCAGCTCCTTCATCTGGATGTTCATGACAGACCATAAGCAAGTATCAAAAGCTCAACCATATACCCCAGGTCTGAGCAGGTAGTTATGCAGTTGGACACATAGGTGAATACAGTTCGACAGACATCATTCTATCATGGTCATATTGCGCAATGACCTCTCCATCTATGAATTGTATGGCATGACTCACTCTAATGTGATCAGTAAATTGAGTTCCCAATCTGGTTGTTGCTTTCTCACTTAACACTAACAAGCAAAACGATATTGAGTTTATTCATCTTCATACTGCCCGATCTGAAGTCTACACTGTTGGCATCACATGTACGACCTTTGCACACGCAGCGACGAATTATCATATCTCACAGTGCAGTCACTGAAATCAACAAAACACCGACACATAGAAAGATTGGTACAGATATAACTATTTACTTGGATAAGACGTCAAAAATAGCAATTTTACAATCTGCTCCTCTGGTGATGCTCGATCTGTCATCATGTCTTTGTCCGAATCCGATACATCTAAGGTGAATATGTACGGTGGCACTATGCATGGGTACAAGCTTATAGGTTCGACCGGTTTCGCTTCGTATTTTGAGACCTATGGATCTCTACGTTAGGTGCCAGAGACGCTATAAGTGTATTTGACTGTCGCTTCCCGTGGCCTAGCCTGATATGACCACTTCAAGGTCATGAAGTCACTTGTGGTATTTCCGATTTTCCGGGGATGATATCATGTGACTCCATTTGCTCTCCAGCTGTAGTCAGTCGAGGAGCGTCTGCAACTTCATCCATTTGCAGAATAACGACTTCCAGAAGCTTTGATTTCATAGTGTCATATACCTCATCCCTTTCACGACAGTAGCCTGCCGTATGGCACCATCCAGGCTGCGTCAATTGGTCAATTATCGTCTGCTGGTGCCAAGCTCTCTCCATGCGCTGCGGTACCCTTTTGGAGATTGTGCCCACCACCCAGTCGGGTTCATCATCTACACTCAGCTTGCCCAGCCTTGTGTATTCATCATCCACATCTTCCCCATCCTCCTAATTCTCAGAACATGCAAGGCCGCTCAGACTGCCTCCTATCGCAATCATGATCACCTCAGATGGTATTTTGCTCTCTCTGGTTGTCAATTCCACGGTTTCAGCATCTTTGATTTCTCCCTCCTCCTGCTAAATCATTGTCTCCGCCTCTTGATCTCACTTTCTTGCCACAGCAGTTTCTATCTCAACATAATCCTTGATCCATTTCTCTTGCCTATCATTGCTCAAATACTGCATTTCATATCCTTTCTCCCCCGCAAGCTTCTTTTTGAATCACACGCTGTGCAATGCCCCTAGGACTTGGACTATTTCTGCATCCAGGCAGCTCTTCCCTTTATTCGCGTGATGACATGGTCCTGTGCAACATTTTGTCCATTTGCTGTTCTTGCATGCCGCAAGTGGCAAAATGATCTGTTTAGGAGCATTTACCATACTGGTTTGTATTGACTCTGGTGTTGGCCGAGATGTTGGATGTTGCATGATATGGACAACAGGGAGGCAAGCAGCATCGTTTATGTCAAGGTTGGTACATTTGGTTACCTTGAACACTGCAAAATATGCATTTTGACAGTCACTAAAGTTGGATTAGCATTGCTAACTGTACAATATGCCTTGATCATTAGCCTCAGTTTGATGTAAGATCCCTGCAATATCCTGAGACCAACATCACAAGATATGCTTCCTGTCAAAGAATTTCCTATTCATGTTTGACAATCAGGATATGTTGGCTGTCAAAAACCTATCTTCAGCTCGGTAACCGAACAAACAACATCGGAGCAACTTACTGCATATTGTGTGATGGTGGGAGACCCCTGCATCCTGCAGCCATAGTCAGCAGGATTAATTATGAGTAGATTGTGCAAGTTGGGTGGTACTCATGCCATTTTTACATAAAGCTAAATATATATTCCTTAGGACTTTGCACTTCTTTTCATTATCATCTTTCTCTCCAATTCCACAACAGCAGATGATGGCTACAGAAACAATTCAACAAGGTGAGAGCGGATCTGGATCAAGCCAGTTGACTGGTGCTTCATCGAATGCATTACTCGCGGGCACACAGCAATGAAGCAGACACCTGGTAGTTGATCACAAAGCTGCCAATGTGGCAGCTGAAAAAATTGCTCTGGATACGCATTTACAAATTGTCTGTAAACTCACTAGCAGCAAGAATTACATGCAGCAGGTAATTGGATGAGACTCTATCCATATCCTGGTAAGCAGCTATAACCCAATGGCATTATGTAAACAAGGTACATGATAAAAGCTACCTACCCAATTTATAGCAGTCAGGAAGTGGAAATCACCAGGGTCGACCAAGGCATTTGTCTGCACTGTCGCTGAAATTGAATAGGTTCATGTCTTCAGCTCTGGGATAATTGCGGATAAAGTTCGTGAAAAGTGTCCCCAACAGTGGACCAAAAATGCTTTTCTAACCTTATTGGATGCTATGAAGGCATAAATGGTAGAGGTAACAGCCAAATCTCACTGTTTGAAGCAGCAACTAATAGCTTGTAGGTATTCAACATGTCTGCTACTATTGCAAGGCAAGGAGATCGGGTACAGCTAGAACAGTCCAACATGCGCTTTGCATTGAATATGGCCAAGATGGCCAAAGTAGGATTTTCCGATGCCACAAGAGGGGATACACAATACCTGATTAAGAAACTTTGCTCCATTATTTAAGACGTGAAGAAGTCGGGTGATACGTTTCCTGGGAATGAAATGGAGAAGGCTGCAATAGAAAGACACCCGGCTAGGCTTCATCAAATCCAAATAGACAGCTGCCTTTGTTCCCGAAAATGGCACAGCAGAGTATCCACAGTCACGCTGGAGGTAAAATGGTATGTGTGCACCTTCACCAAACCAATTCAGACTGCCGACACTAGAACTGACGCCACCTCTGCTAGCAATGGCACCTGCCCCACCAGGTGACAATGTGGAAGCTCAATGTTCCCAAATCGACTATGTGCAACCTGGATATGTGTAATTACATGATCTTCTTTGAAACCGTCAATCAATGAATCATGATGTATATGCCAGGGATAGCAAGCACGATAAAGATGTTAATTCAGATTTGCTGACTGGTGCAGGACCATACACTGGTTAGTACAACATTTGCTGTGTCATAATGCAGCTGACATCCATGTTGCAGACAACAGCAGCCTATTGAGCGAACATGCCAGCAGTGACAACCATTAATTGAAAGAAATGGGATTTTTGGATTTATTATTATCTACAATTAGTGGACACTTGAAACTATATTTTAAAGGAAATGTTTAAATGTATTCTTAAAGAACAATATGGTGATCACAGAGAATGTACATGACTATGATAGAAAGCCGGGCAAAACACTCTGAATCATATACTATGCCAAATCAAATAATAGCATATTTTAGATATGCTCATACAAAAATGAGTGTCAACAGAGCATCAACAATTCTAGGTCTTGTAAGTCAGGTAGTTTGAAAATTCATTTGGTAGTAGTTATACATAATCAATGTATTGGCCAGCTTTATGGACAGAAATGATACTAACATGTTTGTTGCTGCATTTTCAAATTCAAGACCAACCAAGATTCAACGCTGTGTGATTTTGAATCATTTATAATCTGAGTCGTAATTGATCCCAGACAGTCATAATTGACATAGTGGCCGCATTGATAGGAAGCAGAAAGTGTAACACACTCCCTACTACATCTTGAAAAATGAGTGTCAATAGAGCATCAACGCTTTTTGGTCTGGCATCTTTTGTAATATATGTGCGCCTGCTTGCAAGTATCCATAAGTAAGAAGTTGGCAGTGTGTATAGGCTTGTGAATAACAAATATTCCCATGACAGCTTCCCGAACTGTAACAATTTATTTTCTTTACAATGCTGCAACTATGTGTTCATGAGTGTTTTGTCCTGTAAAAATGGTCTGAACACTGTATATAGACATTATCTGCTACATCGCACTTTAATTAACCATGATGCAAGGCCCATAATTGGTGATGCTGCATTGACGGTAATTTTCCAGATGGGGCAGAGAGCATGTCACTTACTCTTTTTCCAATAAAGGAGGCCAATGCTTCATTTATAACTGACTACAATCTATCGCCACACAGATAGCCCAGGATGCAGGACCTGCAATCGTTGACACTTGGTTAGTGCTCATTGTCACGATGGGGTAGGGAATATGTCTCTGAATGTATTGAATATAAAGGTGGCCAATACATCAAACAATGCCAATCACGTACCAAAGTCAGTACTTTGTGATTCACAGTAGGATATCTGAATGGGACTATGGATTGGACATCCCGAAACGCAGAACAGGAGACTGGGACCAACGGGTCTAGCCCAACCAGGTAACTTCTGTGGGATGATAGGTATGGCTACCGGTGTGGCCTGCCAAGAGGCAGCAGGTTAGGTATTTGGCCAGATCGCTGGCAGAACTGAACTTTTTTGTAGTCTAAACTTGGACCACTGGCAGGTTACCCAGACTTGTTGCAATCACCACTTAATTGGTAGCTCTATTGCTGGCTCCATGTGTATCCTAAAATATGCACTATGTTGAACACCAATAGAATCTCCAAACATAGTTGATCATGGCCTCCGAACTTGCTTGATCAAGACCTCCAAGTACATCTCAAAGCTTGTTCAATTACAGCATTCAAGTTTGCATGACCATGGCCTTCAAGTTAATTTCCAAACTCACACCATTACACCATACAAGTTTAAATCATCATGGCCTCCTACTATATCTCCAAACTCATGCTGTCATCGCATCCAAGTGCATCTCCATACACCCTCTGTCATGGCGCCCAAGTGCTGCTATACTGTGACTGAGATACAGCCAGCATTGAAGTTCATCTCCATCCTGACTAAGTAAATGCCTCCAAGTATATTGCATTCTTTACTTGAAGAGCATTTCCAGGTACTCCACCAGGTGCGTTTAGGTGCTGCCTGTAGATATATAGACCATATGTATATGTATAGATTGACTTAGACAGATGATAGCTGCCACATTAGGATCTAGCAAATTATCTTGTAATTGTAACAAATATAAATATTGTACACAAATTGTCTTGTAGTGATGGAACTCTTTGAAACACTGTTGTGAGAATCTTGTATCTAGTTTACAGTCGTCTGCACAGCTACGCAGAGATTGCATCAGCTGCACTCATTGTCTGCTGCCGATCTGCACAGTGTGTTCGGATTCTTGCACATTTGAGCATCATATCATTACCTATCAAAGCATCTTGCATTCATCTCCACAACTGCTGGTGCTTTTAAGCATACCTGAGAATTGCCTGGCAGTATGTTTGAACTCTTGGCATAGCTGCAGGAGGGGCTTCCGAATGTCGGGAATTACTTAGGAGTACTGGTGATATTCATAGTAGTGTCTGGGAAGTTGGCATATGGCATCAGGACTGTTTTCAATTTTTCTAATATATGCAGATGGAAATCGATACCATAGATTGCATGGATCTGCATCCATGCAATTACTGAGGTATCATTCTTTGGCTTGTAAAATCCTGTTTGCCTGGTATTTTGTATCTATACAATCTCTGTGTGAGTCTTTGTCTTGGTTGGATCAGGGGTACCAGTCAGGCTACACTTTCAGGTGTAAATAGGTTTGTCATCAGACATATTACGTGGTGGTTGCACACCACTTACATTGTGTACCAGTTGATCCTTAGGTGAATTGTTTGTTGTTGGGTATTCAGGTGAATATACTATAGTCAAACCATGATTGCTTAGGGCAATCTCAGCCTACAGGTTGTAGAATCCCAACTGGTAATATAGCATTATTCAACAGCATGAAGTCACATGGTAGATATTGAGCATCAAGTCAGTTTTCATTCAATGATTGGTTTCATGCCACAGGAATGATTCACATGTTTCCGGCATGTGTTGATTGCATTTTGAAAGTAGTGTATTCTACACATACCTACAACTCATATTGTGGCTTCAGAGGTTGGTGGTGGATTGCTGGATGAATTTGCAAGGGATATTAGGATTAAAGTGGGTAAACTCAGATTGATATATCACTTGTGCAGCCACATGACAGCACTGAAAACACAGGGTGAAGGGTAAACCAATCTCACCTTAGGATCCTCATTCTTCATTAAGTAGATTATATATATTATATTCTGCACCATAAACCAACACATCTTCTGCTTCAAACTGTCAGGAGAGATGAGCATGTTGTCTTTTGTCTTCAATACAATGTACTTTTAGGTACTGTCCATGAGATGCTACTGCAATCCCCACCACAGCCATTGCCATATAGTACTTCATTGTGCAGTGCTAATTTATACCAGCGCACAAGCCCAAAGCAGCTGTCAATAATAATATGTCATCTGAATTCGGTGATATCGTAACATTCATTGCTCGCAGAATGTGCTCAAAGTGAATTTGGAGAATTTATTTGCTTGCAGCATATTAACGTCACTAATTATTCTTGAATAGTGCATGCCTGCCGAGAAGACAATGATCTTTATACAAGAAATCTAATAGAAAGCAATCACTGTAGCTGATGGACTTGCAGGCATCCAATTGTATAAAGTTGAAGATTGAACTCAATATTTCTCATCTGATTCCCCTTATTGTACTTACCTTGAAACTTGATACACTTCTTCTTGGTTACCTGAAAATATCATATCATACTCCTTTCTTAACTTATGTAGTCATAGACTGAAGTAAAATAACTGACAATCAAAGATCCTACGTTACCAATTCAACGTAATCACAAGGCCTGTGTATTTCAATCAAGGTTTCTTTTCCCTAACTGATATTTACAGATCCAAGGTTAAGTGGAACACCACTGGACTTGACAACATAAAAGAATATATGTGGCCTTGAATCAGTTGAACATCACTGCTACCATCAATAAACTAAATTAGATATTGTATCTTTATTAGACAATAACTGTCTTCTTTGTATTTAATCTTGGCAAATGTACCTCCACCAAAGACACCCAATGTGCCTCTAACTGAAGGTCTATTGGCTGTGCAACAATGTCCAGAAAACAATTCAGAAAGATTGCAAAATAATGTTCAAAACCACACCAATAAAGACACTACATATTCTCATTCACTCCCTGGGTATGGTTATTCTCCTTTGCGGCAACAATTGCCAGAAGCTCTCCAGTTCTACAATCTCTCCTTATTCAACATGATAGTACATTCACAATATGATTCCAGTACACCCTAAGAAGTTCAATGTTTTAAGCCAGAGCAGCAAAGATCTGAGTTCCCCCAACACAGTTACGCTGAATCACAACAATTCTCACCTCCACAGCACTCAGAAGATGGCCAGTCATCTGCTTGAGTATCCCAAGTTCCTCTAGCATAGTCAGAAAACCATTCAGACGTTAGCCCACCAAACTACAGCTCTACCACTCGTGGGTCTTATTTTGGGGCACCCATGTGATATCCCATTACCATCCAATAACATGTTCCCAGTCTGCAGAAAATCTATCAAGACCAGATGTTGCAAACATTGCAAATTCGCCTTGATTCCCAGGGCATTTTGACAATAGGTACAATCTGCGTAATAAGGGAAATGATTTGTCAACATTGTCTGCTCTAAAAGGAACAGCTCCAATTTGTCTTAAGAAAACTGTATTCTGCTCAATGCAATTTGCCAAAGAGTGGGTTGGTACTACTTCAGTACCCTTATCAAGTGCAAGAAACTGTGGGTAGTTTAGTATCTGGGGAAAAAGCATCAGGGCAATATCCATGTAAAGAACTATTCAATCAGCCATGAGATAATCCCCTACACTGCGAAAGGTAGTTGCAGATCCGTTGGAAATACTTGCGAACTGGCTACCATTGGAGAAGCATGATATTGGAGAATGGAATCTGCAACAGTGATTGAAGAGCTTTGAAATGAGACTTGGAAGTACGTTTTCAAAAGTCAGGATGTAGGCAATAGATAGCAACATGCTCCACAAAACCAGAGAGGAAGTGAAGATACCAAAATGCACAAAGAGAAGTCTTCCGGAGTCACCTAACAGAAGGTAGATTATTGCTATTCTCTGCATGTCGAATAACAATAATGCGTTATTCTGTGGCCAAGACTACGATGACTTCTGACCAGATCAGAGGTGTTGAGAGAATTGGATTGATTGAATAGAAACTATAGCAGTCTGACAGAGCAATCCAGTCTGAATGTGACTTATAAATGACTTTGCAGCAAGCAAAATTTGAGGAAGTGTAAAAGGTATTTCATGCAATTGGACAAATAATCAAAGAACCCATATTTGACCAAACTTAATACAACTGTTACTTTTCAAATGAAGGTATGCACAAACTGGAATCCAAGTTAAATATATTTTGGGCATATATTCCAGTGGCTGATGGGATGGAGAGTGCAGAGCCCATACTCAGGTAAATCTGCATAACTGCTGCTAGTGATATGCTGGTTCCATGGACCCCACTGCAAATTATTATACATATTATCATAAGAATTTTGGGGGGAATAACAGAGTGCCAAATGTTAACGCAGGTGGGTAAGAGAATGGTAGTTGTTTTGTTGTAAGTTCAGATTGAACGAATAGAATGAATTATAATCCACCCACAGTTATTCTTTTCAATACTGTGTGGGTAATATATAGAAGTATCTGGATTAGGTGGCCACACTGCTGAATGTCTATCTGATTTACTAAATATTACATAAGTGAGCACTTGGCAACATGTACTCAATCCAAGACCTGCCTACAACCAAGTCTCTCACATACATGATTTGGTCAATATTGATTAGTGACAGGAAATTGGTTTGGGATTTTCATATGCCAGGAGTGCTGGTGGCCGTTGGAATTCAGTTCACCACAACTTGTATATTATTTGCAGGAGCTCTCATAAGGAATTTGCCAAATGACAAAATCCTTGTTGGGTTGCCAATGTCAATGATATGGGGGAATACACATGTCAAATGAGGGAATATAACTCAGAGTGACAATTTGAGAATTACCAGTGACAAACAAGAATGGTATTGATCGCGAAGACTGAATCCTGTTCCCCACCACCTTGCAAAGATTCAGGCAACTGCATCTCTGCGGCATTCTGTGCTAACTCTGGCGTGTAAACCAATTCTCGTGGTTACTGTGACAAGTGTGGGAACATCATTCAAGAGTACCATCAATGTGATTCTATATGTGGCAGATTTCAAATATGCTACCCTGTTCAATCTAGTACATGACAATTTCCCCCATAACAATCAAAAAACTAGTATTACTGAATCCAAAAACTGATGGAAAAATCATGTTACCATGTACAATACTCTTACATCCAGAGCTAAAGCCTTGAGTGTTTGGCAACTCTCCTACTGATTATGAAGTTGTCAGAATATTCATGGATCTCATTAGTGTAAGGCAAGAAACTTTGGGACATGGCAAAGTGCAATTACTGGGAGAATTTGATTAAAGCTTCCATTGCAAGCAATGCAGCAATTGAATTTACATTGGGATATGTGTAACCATCTGATGCGAATATTGTCTGGTGCATTTGTTTATCAAGAATATTATACTTTAATGGAAATACACGGTGTGCAGTCACTGGATTTTGAAGTGAAAGGTATGATAGATCCTGTCGTGACTGAAGACAATAACGCTGAATGGTTATGGCATACAATATGATATAGCTTGTAATGTCCTGGACAATCAGAAAGTGGTCAGAATCAAATCTCACAACCTGAAAGCCTCTGGTCAAAATTCACAACCAGCAAAAACACTTGTTTAATTGTGACTTCACTGAGAAACTTGAAATAAAACTGAAGACACATGTGGAAAAGCACTCTGCACAATGTACTTCTGGAGAATGAAGCATACATTGATTGCAGGGTATATATTCAATATCTATTTCTGAGAACGACTTGGATCATATTGATGTTTCCAGATAATGTTACTTGGAATAGCCCTTGGGTACCTGTGTGGTTTCCTCATGTTTCTAGCGGCTGAGTGATGCATTTGGGCCAGGCCATGTCCATGAACCAGCAGCATATCATGAATTCAACCAAATGATATATCCAGTATCATGTTCTTCTATGCATCAGAAACAACTTACTATACCTGTACAGCTTCCACAGAATGCTGTGGTGTGTTGTCCTGCACATGAACAGATACATTATTGAGCATGGTTGCTGATAAAGCTTTTCATAGACCTTCAAGACATTTTCTACTTGTACATTGTCATGGGCAACAATCAGCCTACAGATTGGAAGCCTAGATTCCAACATTCACTCAATTCCTCTCTGTTTGAAACTACACCCAACAAGGGCAGAACAGGCTGACATGTTACAGATACGAATACTAAAGTGATAATTTAGAAGTTCTGGGCATTGTCTCACCACTGCAGGTCATTTGCTAGGGTTGTCTGGGTAGCTCATAGCTGAGCTCCACCCACATGGCTACTGAATATGTGACCTAGTGGCAAAGATCACCAAGTGAGTGATCTGTTTGAACCCATACAATTGGTTAGGAAATGGAGAGTTCAGAATGGCTAGATGAGCAAAGTACATATTTTAAGGTGGATAGTATACTATATTCAGAACTTTCAGAATAACCAAACAGATTAACTTACAGATCATTAGAATATCCCTCCTTCAGATAGAGAGGATGATGAATACTTGCCCATTATCAGGACGGCAAAATATCAGTAAGTTTTTTTAGTTATTTTATTAGTATATACTCTTCCGCAGATTCGGAATTGTCAAATGCTGATTGTAGCAAAGTACACTGATCAATTCAACTAGCATTAATCACAGGGTGTATTAGTGTAATGTGTATTAATTATTAGTAAGGAAATTGAGACAACATTAATAGATAAATACTCATGTGGTTAATCAAAACAATGACTGTTTTGATTGTGGTATTGCTACTGTATCAGGTCGAGCAGTTCCGTGGCACAGAGTCAATTGAACTATTTTTCACAATCTAAGTGACTGTGTCAAACCAATCAACACCATATATATGTCATTCTCCGCAAGATCAAAATGTACATTCGAGTTTGGCAATGCTTTTAAGCTTCGGGCTCACAATATTTCAAAGTGAATAGTTACGATTGACTATGATACTGAGTTGAAAATCCGGAATTTGAAGAATTTATCAATCCCATATTTCAGGGGTAATGAAAACTTGAGGGTGAGGTGAGTATTTCGGTATATCATAAATCAACAAGGTCGACTGCAGTGCTGTCTTGCCTACTGCCACATCCTACAGTCTTGGTGAATCTCATTATCCCAGATCCAGTTGACCATATCCCAAATACACCCATAAGTTATCAATATCTAGAGAATCTGCAGACCATGTGTCAGATCTTAACATTGAACCAAGTTCATCTCAATTTGACTCATTTTCATATAACCGACTTATGAAGAATGTTCAAACACACCTCGGATCCATTATGCAGTTTGGTTCTTCACTCTGAGACTTGACACTGCCTGCTGAGTATACGGATCATGCCAATTATGGCATGCCACAACGCATTATTAGTGTAGGATATCAGTCTAGTGATTCCTCTGAGCAACAACTCAGCAACTGAACTTTATGTCCCTACTTTATACTGCCATTGCATGTTTCAGTTTACATTATTTCCAGCATATATGCTTTATCCCAGATGATATTTGAACCTGTGGTGGAAGTATACACTGACTGTCATAGCTGAGACACTCCTAGAGGTATTCCATGTATTTGTTTGCTGTATTGAGAAACATTTTGCCAACGAATAGTTGATCTGTAGGTTAAAGCCACCACTAATATACTTTCAACAGTTCAGCTCCATCTCAACCATCCTTTGGAGGCAGGTAGCCACCTTATACTGACCTTTCAAAACAGTGTACTACCCAATCAGTAGCCTTATATAACACAATATTGAGTAAGTGATATATTTGCATGAATGTTTGAAAGATATTTTGATAGCTTCAATGATTCAGATAGAATCAATCAATATACAGTGCACAAGTGCAATTGTTAATACTCTGATCCTGCCAAGGAATTGTATTGAGAACTGGCAACTCCTGCTAACATGATATATTTCACTTTGTTACCAGGCTTATGCTTAGAATTTATACATCTCTGGTTTCTAACTAAATTATTCATTCAGGCCTCCGGTTTCTAACTAAATTATTCATTTAGGCCTCCAACAACCAGCAACTGAAAGAGACTATATCATGAGATTTTTGTCAAAAGAGTTTAGAGAGAGCAAATTGTGAAAGCCAGTCACTGCTTACCAACTCAGGTAGGTGTCTGGTAACTTCCGCCAACTTCAGATCTTGAAAGAATTTAGTTTAGGGCAAATGTTGCACAGACAAACTTGAATTCTACCAACTTCCAAATTTCTAGGCTACATAATAGTCCAATTGTAATGAAAGCACAATTTTGGAAAGGCAGCATCAGAGAGAACATGTAATGACAATGTCTGAGGAGGGTGCAATTCCTGCATTTCGATTGAATTCTACATACAAATCACAGCCTTGGCTATAGTTATTCTAATAAATTGTATGTTATAATTTGTGTGCTTCTATTGAGATCAAGCTTTGTAATACATGAATATCACCTGATATACAGGTTTCAACTGTAAGTTTGATGTTCAGTCAACTTTGTCACTGTGAAACGGATATTAAATTTCCAGTTCAACAATGTGCTGTTTGCTGGATACTACAAACAGTATCTGAAGGTAAATAAGTGCAATGGCCCATTCAGTCACATTCTTGGCATTGATGTAAACTGGTATTGATTTGATTACCCCCAAATCTCAAGTGTATCTTACAGTTCTCTTTCATTACACAGTCCAAATTCTCTTCCACTTAGAATCACTGTAAAAATGTGGTGAAGAAATTGCACAAATACCACCCAAATGAATAAATGCATGTCAAGTTCTCCCTATGATATTGCTTTAATCGTCACCATTATTGCTACAGAACCCTAAAACTACAATCTATCCTGACAACAAGGTGTTCTATTATACGATATACTATATCTGTCATTCCAATTTATCCCCGTTCAGGAACACATACAATTTCTATGATTGTAACTGAAAAGTGGCAACGCACAGTATTTCAACTCAGTTAGTATTCTGCTGTGTCTCAATAAGGCAAACATTTTCATGCTATTCAGTCACTGTTCAAGTGCAAATGACCCATAGAATATCTACTTCTGGAGGGGTTATAAGTACAGACTACAATAATTCTTCTAAAGAGACCCCAAAAAGACTTTTGAGAAAATGATGGTTGCTATCAAACATTGTCAGAGTGATCTTGCAAGTTCCGACGATGGGGGGGATGGGGATGATGAGGATGAAGAGACACAGCAGGGCAAGCTGAGCGAAGATGACGAACCTGGCGGGGTGATGGGCACAATCACCAAAACAGTACAGCAGCGCATGGACATGTTTTGGCAGCTGCAGAAGAAACTTGACAAATTGACACAACCGAGATTGGACGATACAGCAGACTTCTTCCGTGAAAGAGGTAAGAAGTACGGCACATCCGATTTGAGGGTTTTGGCAGTCGTTCAACTGCAAACTGATGCTGATGCTGTGGCACCTGTACTGAAAACATTGGGAGAGCTTATGGAGTTTCTTGACATTGTGCCCGGAATATCGCAAATGCTGCAAGGGACTTCTCGACCAGGCAGCATTCATATAAGCCTAGGTCTGGTGATGCCACAGTCAAACACCAGTATACCTGGTTTTCTGCCTGCTGTGGAGTCCGATTGGTCAACTTTGCTCAAATTGAAGCCTATTGAACCTGTAAGCTTTTACCACTCCATAATGGCTCCAGCTAAACACTATATTGATTTCGGATGCGGACGAAGACATGCTGAAGGCTCCTGGGTCTGTGGAGGAATATATAGGCAAACTGCAATTTTGATGTCAGATCTCGGTGAAAAGTAATTTGTTTACCACTTTTGCTCCGTGTCAGCTGTTTCTTGATTTCAGTGACCAAATGGTGAAACATGATAATTTGTCTGTACATGTACAAGAGTCAAACGCACCATGTGAAAGTTCCAGAATCCAAATCAGGTGGAAATACGGGCAACACGTTCGATTTCTATCTGCATGATACTGTTCTGTGCGACAGCAACAGCTATTTTAGTTACAAAATATATTATTAAACATTCAGTGAGTAATGTCATAAGTGCGATCGAAAGAGCGGTCAGTGCTCATCATGAATGTGCCTGAACAACAACGGTCATGCTGCATTTATCCATGTATCGAAATGCATAAAGCTCTGTACACACCTCGTACAAATGGTTGAGATATTTGAAACTGCTTGTGGTACATCATGGAAATCGAGGAGAAGGAGCTAGATAACGAAAGGTGCGGAAGTTGAGCAATATTTATTTAAAACTAGTGAAATAATCTACATGCCATACATTGCCATTCAGAATCGCAGGAATGTGATAGGGCCAAGTCATCTCTCACTCAGATAGCGTGGATAGCGCTTGATCAGCAATTGAGAGGTAACAAAACTCCTGAATGCAAATGATAATACATACAAACGCAATATTGGATGTCACTAATGTGTATATGATTGGTTCCATACAATTATGAAGTGTACAAAGGCTGTTTCAATGAGATTGATGTGAGCGTCAACAGAGTGTCAATGATTTTTAGTCTTATACATTCGGCAATCACAGGGCTAGATTGTCACATCTTTCCAACGTGAATGTATTGGTAGGCGCTATAGCGAAAAAGGGAAATGACACGCTCTTTGCCACATTCTAAAAATCAGGGTCAATGGAGCGTCAACAATTTTTGGCATTGCAACATGGAAATCCCAAAGGGCTGCGCGGCGACAGTCACTCATAATTGAACTGTTCACCGCCTTTCTTGGCCAAAATGGTTGCTACAACACCACTAGAATGTCCTAAAAATGAGCGTGAACAGAGTGTCAATGACTTTTAGCTTTGCATCATGGAAAATGCAAGGGCTGTAAGGTGATATTATCCCATAGTGGAACTGTTGGCCACCATTTGAGGCAAAAATGCTTTCAATGGCATCGTCATTATGCCTTAAAAATGTGCATCAACAGATTGTGTACAATTTTAGTCCTTACATCTTTGAAAATCAAGGGGCTGTGCGACTACGTACAACCATAATTGAACTTACGGCCACATTTTTAGGCAAAAATACTTACGACAACATCCTAACTATGTCTCAAAATGAGCATCAACGGAGCATCAATGATTGTTGATCTTCCATCCTGCATATTCTAATGGTAATAAAACGCAGTTAACCTACAATTACTCGATTGGCTGCCTTTATTGCCAATAATGCAAGTGATGATATCGCATCCGCCACCTACAATTGAGCGCCCACACAGCGTCAACATGTTCTGTGGAGGCTCAGTACACTACACTGCAATGAACTGAATTGTACTGTTTCTAAATTGAGTTTTACCCGGTCAGTCTTTGCAATTTGTCCTTGTAACCAACTTCACAAATTATCCTGCAATGTCTCACTGATCTGAATATTTTGATTGTAGCTGTAGAGTCAATACTTAAGAACCCGCAGTTTCATTTACTGTACCTTTACTTTTGGCAATCACTCCAGTTGGATTAAACAGCATTCTAATTCCTACCGCCATGTCGGATTCAAATCTTTGAATACCTCATTGCTAGAGGTTATGATATCTTTCAAAAAAAAGTATCTATATTAGTGATTTGAGCGATATTACTTTACAATTCATATTTGATGCTTGGTGGGATTCAATGAATGTATGCCCGAAACGTCCTATTACTTGGAATCATTCTAGCCATGCGTTTTCGTGGCAATTTTATTTGCACTGTTGAATTGAGGAGACTGGCAGCCCTGATATCATATATATTGTTTCCCATCAAGTGCTTGGCTATCCATCAGAACATGGGACCAGCTCAATGGGGAAACACTTGCTGGCAAAAGCTCACATCGCAAAGTTAAACGAATTGACACAGTGAGAGGTTGCTGATTTGACTAGTTCAACAGTCGATGAAACAGCTTTGGTCATCTTGAGGCGGCAAGGAAGTTGAGGAATTACAATACTAAGTTCAGAGAGGAAAATCATATTTGACATCCAGGTTACTCCATTCTGATCGAAATGACAGACAAAATGCTCCAAACTGGCAGCTAAGGACTTTGAAACTTCGAAGCTTCACCAAGACATGTGGAATCACTACCTACTGTTAGGATTTGTTTCGGCTCATATTCCATGGATTATTATATCAAATCTCGCTCTATGACAGTCATATATAACATTACGCTGCGACCTAGTGCTGCCGTCCTGTACAACTCTTAGAAACATTTGTGGGAGGGAATATGCACTGACCTTGGATGCAATTAAGATGAAATTGCAGTCACAAAATAAAGTTAGTTTCGCGTTGGACTGATGGACATTAAAGAACAAACTATCCTAAACATTGGTCCTTGCTTACTAGATGGATCAAAATCGGGCATTACGAGAAAATAGATATGCTTTCAATGAGATTGAGCACCAATTCATTTCCGCTTTCGAAAGCTAATTACAGATGATAGGTCAAGAGCCAATATACTGCAGCAAGGCTAGCCATATATTTTTGAAGGACGTGCTTGATTGTTTTGAGCTTACCGACGGCCATTTGCTTGGTATAACAACTGATAATGCTTCCTAAAATTTCTCGATGACACGCAAGCTGCAATTAACACTTCAGGCCTCTGGAATCGAGTGGCCCGCACTGAGGAACCACATACCATGCATGGCGCACGTCATACAACGGGCTGTAGGTGCAGTCATAAGCAGTCTTGGTGTAAAAGGCCGCACCAAGTCTTGGGAAGCCCATGAGCCCGATCAGCAATTTGGAGATAATGGAGGTATAGACATTGGGAAGAGTTGAAGACCTCGAAAGGAGGGCAATGCTAGAATCGATGAGGTGTCGGCCATGAGACCAGGTTTAGCAAAGATAATTGAGAAAATACGTATTTCAAGATATTTTGAAAGTCCTAACACTGACCTTCATATAGCAGAGAATGCTTGCTGTATTTATTGCGCTGACACCTGGCCATCCAAACGAGTTCATTGACTATCAAAATGACTAAGTATGCAATGCAGTACTTCCGATCATGGCTATAAAAATACTGTGTAACTCGACAACAGAGTTGCTGGAGCGCATACAGGAAGTCACACGCTAGTGGCTCCAAAACCCAAAATACTGTGAATACCAGCCACTCTTCACAACACAAGATGAATGGACCATTGTGAATAATGTCATGGAAGAATTGAGGCCATTCCAATAGTGGACCCTGTGGATGTCGAAGACACATACCATCACATTTCATCAGATCATCACAGTTTACAATGACATGTTCGATTGTATGGATGGCGTTATGCGAGCTTTGGCCGAGATAAAGTCTCAATGGAAGGAAGACTTGTTCTTTGCTGTGAAGTTAGCTCAGCAGAAGCTGTCCAAATATTACGCTGAAGTGACTGAAACAACGAGTATGCTGTCATTTCTGCACATGTCCTCAATCCTTTCCAGAAGTTGCGATCGTTTTGAAAGGGGGATAAGGGAAGGATATTAATCATGAGGACGAGACATCCTATATTACCCAATACTAAATGCCTTGCTGAGGTATGTGGTGAATGAAGATGTGCCAAACATCAACATGTGCCGGTCAATAAACTCGAAAGTATTCCAAGCAGTGGTCTTGTCCCCTCCGCAACGGCTTCAGGATCATGTCAATCATCTTTCGATGCATATGATTTGTCCAGCGATGATGTAGAATACTTAACACCTACCAATGTGGCGGAGTTGACACCCGGGTAAAGCAATTGCGCAGCCCGCTTATTGGCCGCCGCCATGCTCTATTTGATTTCTCTGGTTGAAGTAACAAAGAACTGGGGGCAAATTAATCCAATCTGAATGATTACCACTCCGACCTAATGGAGATTTGCTGTACATTTTGGATATGGAACATAACCGACTGGTGGCGCCAACAAGATAAAACACACTCAAAGTACGCCAATCTCTCAAATGTGGCAGGCAACATATTGTCTATCATACCACATGGTGTCAGAGTGGCGGCAAGTATTTCCCTAGGGCGAGATGTTGTTGGTTCAAGGCAGTCACAAACCACAAGCGAGACCCATCACGAAAAAGTGGTTTTAAGGATGTTTGTTCAAGCCATCAAAGGCATTTTCGCAGGCTGTCAGCCCGGATCGGATACAACGAACACAGAACACGACTCGGAAATGAAGAAAGTGATAGAGGAAACCATATTGGACAGGATGGCCAAGGTCCACGACATTTTGGAGATGTGGCAGGGCAACCAAAACCTCCATGCTACACAGAAAGAATCTCATGCTAAAAACATGCACATGACAGCAGTAAGATACATTTCAGACCCGGAATGGATCGTCAAAGCATCCTGGTCACTCCTCCAACACCATGGTGCGGCTGCATTGACATTGTCAGAAAGATCACCTTTGCCAACAGCTTTGTCCACAAAGGACCTCTCTGGAGGACAAACTCAAATATTCAATGTCTGCCAAATCTGCAGAATCAACCGTCATCCAGTCGAAAGTGATGAAGATAGCGCACCTGAACGCATTTTGGACACTGAAAATTGGCTTACCTGGAATGGCGACTTGGATAATTCAAACGACAGTGAAGACGATTATTCGGCAGACACTGAATCTGATGTAGTGCAAAACATTTGCATCCAGGATCCGGAATGCCCAGAGCAGCAGAATATGAGTGCCACCCGGAATGTTCCCGGATTGGTTCGGCCATCATGGAAGTCAAAGAGGCGGGCTGACAGGGTGTTGGTGACGGCGATAGCAATAGAAACGAGGAGGAATAAAGGAGTAAAGAAAACGTAGGACAGAATACATCAATGGTTCACGAGCTTCTTTATGTAGCTTGATGGAGAGTGTTAGTTACAGATATATTATAGCCGAATGGTGAGCAGTTGCTTGCGAACATCGGTGGATAAACAGAGGTATAGCAGGCGCAATGAATCTTCTGGCGAGATTCATTATTTTTAGTCGTGTGATAGGTAACAGTGCAAGAATGTTACTGCACTTGGCTTTGCCACAGGGCCGAGTCTCAATCTGACAGAAAGATAATGAATAATTTCAAATCATGATGAAAACAATTATCGATGGCAGCAGATGTTGAATGGACAGTACATTAAAATGGGCATCAACACAGTGTCAATGATTTGTGGTATTGTAAGGACAGTCATTCACCAGTGATTTGGTCGCTGTCATTTATAACGGATGTATTGGCAGCTTCTATAGGCGAAAGAGACAGCCATACAGTCACCGCCCCATTCTTAGAATGTGCGTCAATAGTGTGTGCACTAATTTTTGCTTTGCATCTTGGGAAATTTATTTTCCGATTGGTTGCAGACATCCATTGATGAGATGTTTGCAGCCTTTGGACCCAAAAACAACAACAACATGCTCCCTGCCGAATCCTAAAGTTGAGCATCAATGCCGCATCAACAGTTATAGGTCTGGCATATTTGGTATTCAAGGCATCGCGCAGATCTTCGCGTGCATAGCAGTATTATTGACTGCCTTGATAGGCAAAAATACCATATATCAAAGGTAAAACACAGATACCAAATTAATCAATATTGCAAATTGCACAACATGCAAAAGCACATTATTGGTTGTTGAAAACATGATTTTGATAAGACACTATTAACAAACTGCAAATACAAGAGCCTTGTACAAATCTAAAGATGGACCTGCTGGCCGACCCACTCACAACCCTCTCAATTAAGACAGGTTGGGTATTTACTATCGAACCATACCTGAGTTGACGGTTTGAGTTCATTGACGACCTAGATGGCTTATTTGGCAACCGTTAGGTTTGGACCGGGAACCGGACCCAGACCAGAAGTGACAGTCCGGAACTGTTGCTATTACTGGATGCCAGGGGGCAGCAAGGAATGCAAGGATCAAGGAGACAGTATTTAAGAGAGTGATGCCATCCCAACAACCAGCCACCAATGACAGGACGAAACTGAATTCGAGTGCATTACCTTGCAACCAGGTAATGTTGATGGGTATGTGAGTGACGATGGCGACAATGTGTATGCGGATGAGGTGGCTGAAGTATCGCAAGCTGATCATGGATCAACGCAGAATTCAAATGACGGAAGGCAGAGTACTAGAGACTGAAGGTACAGTAGTAGAGAGTGTGAAGACTGGACAGTATATTTCTGATGTGTATAATTCGGTAATGGCGAAGCAATTGCAATAGCAAGCGATCTATTCGAAGTGAAGACTGTATTGTAATAACTTCGAAGCCCTCGAAGTTACACCGATAAATGGGGAGTGTGTGAAATCGTACAAATAGCAACAGTGGAGAGGCAAAATGTGGCACTCGGCCGGAGAATGGCATACACAGTGCTATCTGTTGGATAAACAGCTACAGCATAACTGGAGCCCCTGCGAAGAGTGTAACATACATGATGCTCTGATGGTGCATTTATGTCACCAAATTCTGGACACAGAGTAAAGGAATCGTGAAGCCAGGGCAGGGAGTGTTCACCTGTAATACACAAAGCTATGCGTCGCAAGAATGTAAGATATCGTATAATTGCTGCCGAAGGGTAACTATGCAATGTGACCTGTCGCATGAGGTTCTTCATCAGAGGGTACAAGGTTCCATCAGAGCCATCAGAGCCATCTCAAACACCCGGGTGTTCCTAATGGAAACTAGGGTTGTTGCTGATGGACCTTATGTATTTGGTAGCACATACTACGGGAAATATAGAGTGCCTGAGAATTCTCTTCTGGAGCTGGTAAGAACCAGTCAATCTGGGTACTTGGAAACTGGGTTCATATGCAGCATATTATTACTTTGCTTTATGTTCAGCTGGTCAACAGTGATATAGACTGCAGTGTCATCTCACCCATTGATTATATCAATCGGCTTGACAGGATTGTAACAACATGCTTTCAATTTATGTATAAACTCAATTTAGTTACTGTTTGGTGACAACAATCATGTGGAGATTACAAATAGATTGGAAATCAATGTATTCGTGAAACTGTCAGGTTCTTATTGTGTTCCAAATACTGTAGGAAATGAAATATGAAACTCATGATGATAATGTAATGTGCCAGTAGCTTTATCTGTCAACATAATATCGCAGTCAATTATTAAGATGACTGTATTATCAGCAGTTTTGAGTTGTAAACATATATTAGATTATGGTGACTGAATGTCCAATTGCAAGAAGATATTCAAAATAAGTATGAACAACTATTTGGCAGGAATTTGGATTAAAAATTTGTTAACACTGTCTGATTTACTAAGGGCAATACTTTTGGCTGCGCTCATCTTCATGTGCAGGGAAGAACTATAGTCAATACCTTCAATTCAGCGTCTGTCAAAATCAACTCAATACTAATAATGGAGTAAACAGCAGTTTTCTTGCAATAGAAACATACCACGAGATATATGATTCGGATGGATTTCACTCAGTTGTGGAGGTAATGAATTGGTAGCTAGCCAAACAGATCGACTTACTGTAGAGTATATAAATACCTTCTGGAAAGCTGACACGTGATGGACAGTAAATATGATGATAATGTTAGTGGATACACGTAAAACATCTGGGGAGCGTAGGCAGATAGTCAGCAATAACATGTCAAATATCCGGATTCAACAATACTGGATTCCAATATCAATAAGTTGGTTCATTTATCAATACGTCTTATATACTTCTTATCTGTTGGTGTAAGGACAGATAAATGGAATCTGCATCGTGCATACCTTGAACTTCAGATTTCCAGTCTGGACAATCCCATTTCTCCATTTGTGAGGCTGTATATATGAATTTACAGTTGATGGAAGTAAGTCTCCAAGTTAGAGTCTGGAGTGAAAAACACCCTTGGAGAATGATTCCAAATTTGAATTACGGCCATGGAGAAGAATTTCAACCATTAATACCAAAACTGGCACTGTCACCAACACCAACACCAACATTGCCAGCAATACCAATACTGATACCAATACCAATACAAATACCAATACCAATACCAATACCAACACCAATATCAATCCCCACACCAATACCTATACCAACCCCAATCCAAATACCAATACGTACACCAATACCAAACCTGTAATGGCACAGCTCCACACATCATGCCTGGGCTGGATAACATGTGCTGTCTATAGTTGACTCACCGCCAGTCTTAGGTCGCTGCCAGCAATCTGATCTCCACAATTCTTATTCGAGTCTAGAATATCTGGACTCACATCTGCAACAGCATCTGTTCATATACCTCTATTCAACGCCATCATGGGGGTGTGGTATTGTACTAGTATCATTCATACCATTTCAGGTACAAGATTTATATACGATTTCCAGAATTACCCATTCGGACACATCACGACACATCACCTACTTATAATATTGACTCTAGATTCAGCGAACACAGATTGCTGAAGCGAAGTTGCTTGATTATGTCATTCATTTGAGGTCAATGGTAGCAGAGACAATGCAATGTAGATTTTAGAAGCTAAATAACCAGAGCAGCATTGTGAGAACTGAGAACAAGAAATTACCCACATTAGAAGACTACAGATTACACAAGCAATTAGGCTTATGTAGTACACCACATTGGGGATAATAGTATCAGAGACATTTCCATGTTGTTTCCAGAGGCCAATCAGCCAGGAGGCATGTCTTCAATCCAGTCAGTCGAAGTCCATTTCAACTTATTCACCATTTATACACTCACATGCTATCAATGGAAGCATAAACCATATTCCAAATGATATGATCCACTTGAGTCAATGTATGATTAGGAGGTGCGCTCCCGAGCCAATGTAATCATACATGTTGCATTACTGGCAATGTACTAGCTACCCATTGCCCGGAGAATCGATTCAGTCTGATTCGACCAGCCAAATCACAAGCAGACCATGGAGATGACACCGGCAACAATTGGACACAAGAGGGAGTCTAAGTTTCTATTCCTCTGGGCCAAGCTAAGCTGCGACATACACCTGTGGAGAATGAATGTTGGTTTATAATATTCAACATATTCACCTTGATCAACATTAACCATACTAAATGTGACAGCTGATACCTTCGTTACAATGCGTTGAGATCACCTACACGACGGAAGCTGTAACCAGTTCATGAAGCAGCTATGTAACTAATCAGAAATGATTTCACGTTTGATTGCCATTAGGTCAGTACACCAAGGGGCACCATTCAAGTTAGTTGAGCAGCGATCACTTACCATGTGGCAGCCGTACATGCACAGTATATTTTTCCTCCATCTTCTCATGTGGCTAGCAGATACACATCACAATTCACATTATCCGTTATCACTGTCATCAGCTGTTTGGAATACTGAATCAGATAGCTGTGAGGAGAGAAAATAATCTCGGCCCACACTATTCTAGATCATCAAAGAAGTCACCAAAAGCTGATCAATCTACGATTAGTAAATTTGAATATATTCCCATACAATCACTTACAAAGAGTGCTTGTTAGATATACCGGCAAGATGATTTTTGTTTGTAGCTGGAGTTCTAAGAATTGATGGAACTACCAGTGGATGAATCATCTGGGCACTATCCAGAGTCTAGTGGATTTAGTATGTAACTACAGTGCAGTGAGGTATAACAGATGTATGGTAACTCTACAAGGGAACGGATAGTTATTTGTTTGTCAGACAGTACCAATCTGGTGTGACAAGTATGTGGTTTGCTGAGTTAGTGTGTTCAGACACATTGTGGTTGCCATGGTGGACCCACTGTAAGCTAAAAATTGAATTTGAGCTACCTTGGAACAAATCCAGCAATCATAGTGTGGACTTGCAAAGATTTCAACTATCGGCTCAGCACATGCCAGGGCGAGTAGAAGAGGTAGCAGTGGATTCTGCAGGCCATCACATATGCTCATCCAATGTACATGAATTACTGACAGAGAGGAGGTCTATTGCAAGGAAGCAGGGGGCACTGCAGATGTTCAAATCTATCAAGCTATTGTTGATTGATGATCTCCTGGCCAGTGAAGAGGTCTTATGGACAACCTTCCAATGGGAAGGAGATTTCACATGGCTGCTGGAAGGGACTCTGGAAGGCATTACTAATGAAGTGTGAGAAATATCTCAGGGGCTGATTAGGTGGGCAGGAAGCAGTGGCATCTGCAGTGAGAAGAAGCAACCTAGGGTGTACTTGATTGAGCAGTATCGGTTAACCAAAACATTGAGGGAGACATCTGATGGCAGCACTTCACCCTGTTGTGACAAACTGTCATTTGCAGCACTTCTGGTGTTTCCTCCTTATACTCCAAATCTATTATGAAGTTACCATTAATAGGTGTAAATAGAGCCCACTCAATGACAAATATAATGCCTCCAGCTGATGGAGGTCATATCCTGGCCATATAGGGACACTGAGTTGAGGTTTTCAGCAGTGACATGGAGACACTCCCGCCATATTGGTCAATTGACCATTCCATCACCCTGCAGCCTGGCTACAATTTGCCACAGGCAGATTCACAATGTATGATAGTTGGGTGGAGTGGAACAGTATTGCGGCAATGATGTGGAATGTGATAAGATACTCACGAGATGAGATGGTATATGAGAACCAAGATATTCCTTGCCTTCGACACAAATCCAGGAGTGCGTATTGTCTTAGAATGAATAATATGACATTACATAGATTATGAGAGCACAATGAAAACTCAATGGAAAGCAGACATTGTGGAGGTCAGTAAAGATGACATTTGGGGGGCTTCCAGACCAATAGGAGAAGTTGTAGAATGAGGTCCATTCAAGTGCAGTTTTGCACATGGCGGTTATACACAGCTGAAACCAGCTTGATTTCAGCTAGAGATTAATCACGGCCAGAAAGGAATTCCAGCCTGCGATGGATTGTAGCCATAGATGAAAGCCAAGATTGATCATCAGCAGACATGGATTACCACTAGATCCGAATGGATGACTGGAGCTGATTTTCAGGACACTCAGCTCACACCACAGCAAATGGGAAATAGATGCTGATTAGGCCTATTCCGTTTATGAGAATATTGGGGTTGGGCAATGTCATACTCTTCTTTGGATCAATTAGTCGGATTTCAACATCTAAAGTTACAACCTAGTGCAGATTTTTACACCAACTATGTACCACTGGCATTATTCATTTGAGCATGATACTAAGTACTATTCAGAACACCATTGAGGTTTGCTGAATTACCCCGCTAGTTGCCTGGGTTACAATTCCAAAACCAATTCTGAATCAGATTTTGAGTAATACAGCTGTATAGCCAATAGTACACTCAATAAAACTGTATGTGATAAGTCATAGGAACTATTATTACAGAGGGGGATGACAGTGCGAGAATTACAACAACTCCTGCCTGCGGTAAACAGTTACCATACTGGAAATACAGAAACATTGCACCGTGAAATGCATGTACATATGGAGAATGCTAGCAATGGCGAAATGTGCAGTCAGTACAGTGATGATAAATTCATTTACAGATGGATTAAGAACCCACAGTTCAAAGTTACCACCCTGAATGAGATTCTAATTTGGGGTCTGCTATTACAGATAGACAGGTGCAAATGTTGATCAGCTTCTAGATGCAGTCTAACCAACCAATATGGCATCCGAAGTAGCCATAATGATACCGTGTGTGGCAGAGGTACCACATAAAACATAGAGATGACCATACTGCATTTGAAACAAATCCCAATGGCAGGCAATCTGGGTACCAGATGCTCTGGTGGAAACACTTAAGCACACTAGCTGGCCGAAAATTGCTGCTGGAGATTAGTAATGGAGTGTCCATGGACATCATTCACAACAACTGTCAGCAACTGTTAATGCAGAACAGTCGACCAGTGCATTAGGAGATGCAATGACAATTGAACTAGAACAGAATGATATGGATACTCAGTCAACCATCAGCAAATCCCCAGAAATGGAGCAGAAAGTATATCAAGACGAAAGCCGGCAATTGCAACCAGCAATTGGAGATGATAAGTCGACCATGCATAGCACAAATATCAATTGTACCTAGAAGTTCACTCAGTAGGAGAATGAACAGTCCGACTGCAGATGCACGACAGAGATGATGAGAAGATCAAACAAGTTGATCTATGCCCAATGTGCTCATTACGTTTACTGAAGCAAATTGAGACAAATCCCAAAATGTTCCCTATAGGTAACAAATAGTCAACCGAATAGCATTGCATGTGACCACAACTGAATGAGATTTTTGGAGACAATTGTAAGCACAATTATGACATTATCACTGAGAATTCACAGCAATCAACAATGCAGCCAAATGACTTATTATTGGAACTGAATCAGAGAATTCACGAGAGCGCAACCTACTCATTCCACTGACTGTGAGGTTTACCAAATGGCTTGCCAAACTGGACACTGAACAAATATACTGGAGGCCTACCAGCCTTCTTGGCTGATGGTAACAATATGAATATAGCAACTGACAGGCATCCTGGGAAAGCCACTGGCTGCAAGAGATAATTTCAGATGTATAAGGACTGGCCAACAGTGCTATTCACAAGTGTGCAGGAGAGCACAAACACACTTCCATATATGTGGTTATGCTGACCATTTCATTAGAAGTGTACAAGATAGATATGATGTCATACATGACTGACCATCACCAACAACTACAATACTAACATCAGAAGCTGTAATTCATAAGGAGCAGTCAAACCAACTTCATCCAGGTAGACTAAGCATAAATATGATGTCCAATGCTCCATCCAAAGCAGCAATTATAATTACAGATGCCCTGGACGTACAGAGTTGTTCAGAAGGAATTGTGAGAGCTCCAGTGCAAGAGCACACCAATATATATGATGAGTATGACTGGGTATTGAAATACTTTCAAGCTAGATATAGCGCCACAATGGCTGATACCAATGGCTAATGCCAATGCCAATGATGTACACCAAGTACAAGACATGATTAATGCCACTGAGTCAAGATGAGACTAACAGAATGTTTTGGGATTTTGCTGAAATTACTGTGTCAAATTCTAATTAAGACCCACAGTGGGTACAAGTTCCAAGTGGGACATTGGATGATTGAATGGTAGACATTCTGAATGTTGATCTGTCGAGGTCAGAGTCACTTTGAATGTTCTCCATTCTCTCTTCTTCCATTCACTTCTATACTTGTGTACTTCTTTGGACCTCGGTCAAGTACATGTTGTATTTGCATGCGATATTACTACCTTCAGAGATAGGTCATGTGGAGGTGGCGTTTTCCTGTATGCTGTATTGAGTGGCATGCAGCCACACAGTGTTAATCAATTGTGGGACTTGAGGGTGTGTTTAACTGTGTACAGCAAATGGGATTTCATTGTTTCAAGTTCGTTCCAACTCTTGACTGGATTTGTGCAACCCAGGGGGTCAGAACCTAAAAAGGGTAATAATGTCACAGTACAGCTACATGTGACATGTCCAGTACTCGATATTACCCACTGTATATTGTGGGCACTCCTGGAGCCTTAGATTTTCATTGTTAATTTTTGTTTAAATACCCTTAAACTACTCAACAATATTGGCATGCACAGTTGCAGGTGTATCTACTCATATAATTTTCTACAAGTCCATATTCAAGTGTGTGCCTATACACATATCAGCATGCTGAGGGACATGAACAGCCTTACTGATGATTAGAACTGCATGGCTGTAAACTGAAATCAATAACCATACGGGTGTTTGGAGCAGTACCATGGATAGTGTAATTGACATTTGCTATGAATGTATCTATATCGTCCAACATTATAATAAGTATGATTCAATTCAACTTTGCCATCTTTAGAGTACTGGTTGACTTGAAATGAAGACAGTTGATGCAGACAGTGCAACTGAAAAGTAGGTTTACTGGAGATAACAAAATATTTACAACTGCAATATTAGAACTGAATGAAGAGTTAATTGAAAGTAATGTACAGTAAGGCTTAGTAACCTTCCACCATTTATGTGATTTCGTTATTTATTTCTTTCCAAGAGTTGGTACTTTAGAGATATAATAATACCCTGGGGGAGTGTTAGACTGAAACATATTAGAGTATATCATCATATGACTATGGGTTGTGTTTGGCAAGTTGCTATATATAGTACAAGTTATTATGTATGTTAGCTTAATTAATTATCTTCGTAAGTTCATTACAGAAGGTAATTGCAGATAACCCAATGCTACTGCACATGAAGGTAGATAAAAAGAGTACAACTTCACATTCAAAGGGAATGAGGGAGTTGTGAATGGTACAGAGAGAAAGTATGAATGGAAATTTGGAATGACTCTGAGAGACGATAACTCAGAGATATTTGTATGGTAAAGTTCATGTTCCAATTCTCGTTCAGCAACAAAATCCACACATAATGTCCAATCAGACAGATACCAACATATATGAAATCTAAACCAAAAATACTCCCTGTATTTTCCATATATTTCTATAATGACATTATTTCTCTCGGCCATGTCCCTCCCTCTTTGGCACAATTCCCCCATCAGATGAGAACATAGAGTGATTCAATTTGTCTGTGTCAAACTCTAAAACCATAGTTAGTAAATACTGAGTACACCCATTGACTATTTCTAAACTGCTATTAAAGATAATTTTCAGTCTTCCTACATTCCAGCTAACAGAATATGCTGAAATTTACTGCCATCCAGAACGACTGTCAATTGGAGTATATAGCAACTAGTCTACTCTCATGACATTAATACAGTAACTAGTTCATCCTATCTGTGCATTTATATTCAAGAATTCCTTCATTCCAATCATTGTCTCCAATATGTCTAGATTCTCCTCTCCATGTCTATCACTTGGTATATACTGGCTCATATTTGAAGTGCATGCAGTACAGCTGTCAATAGTATCTTCACATGTATTTTCTTCTTGTCCTCTGCTTTAATTCTCATTGTATAGTGTCTCAATTTTTATGTTTGGTCCATTGTTATCATCAACTGCAGCTAGCAACATCTCCAAAATCACCCTGATACTTATGCAATTATAACCTCCAACTAGTTCTTGATTATCTCATCGTTTCAATCTCCAAGTTTGTTCAACAGCCATTTCTATTTATCGTCTACTTTCTGTGCAGGTACACCCCAACGCATACCCAAGTAGCACCCAACAGCTGTCTTTTCCAGTGCTTTTATAGACCATCTGCTGCCAGCATACCTCAATCCCATGTATATACATACATACATACGTAGATGTATCGATCAATAGGCCACAATTAACCATGAATCAATTAGTTTGACAGTTATTCAATTATAGAGAGTAACAGTATTTTGTTACTCAAGTGATTTCGGGATATATTCTTAGCATTTCCAAAGTATACATTCAGAGTCGTATGTACCTTAACATTAGTGTGAATACCAAAAATATGACCCAGGATACACATTTAAATATTGTCAGTAAGACTGGAAGCAGCACACATAAAAGGCAGCATACAGTTAGATGTTAGGATTTCCATATCGTGGTAAATGGCCGTCAATTCACACTAAAAGGTACAGCGGGTGTACTGAGAGACCTAGGTGACCAATATATTGCTGGCCGTAATGGCAAACCTCCATCATCAACTAAGCCATTTGTCCGCATAGTATGTGAAATTGAACATCATGAAGTTGTTAGCACTGGGATTGTTGCGGACGAATCTCCTGATAAGCATCCCCATGAGTGGACAAAACAGACTTTAATCTCCTTGGAGGAGGCTATGGAAGCGTATACGGTTGAGGTAATAGCCGCATCTCATTGTTAGAAGCAGCAACTAATTTCTGGTAGGTATTCAACATGTCTTCTACGATGGCAAGGCAAGGAGGTCACGTACAGCTGGAACAGTCCGACATGCGCCTGGCCTTGAATATGGCCAATATGGCCAAAGGAGGGTTTTCGCGTACCACAATGGAGAAAACACAATATCTCATCAAGAAACCTTGTGCCAAGGTCCGAGAAGTGAAGATGTGGGCTGTTGAGTTACCTCGGCATAAAAAGATGAAGACTGCGATAGAAAGAGACCCAGCTATGCTTCATCAAAACCACATGGCCGGATGCCTTCCTTGCCATAATGGTACCAGAAAAAAACCGCAGACGCGCTTGAGACACATAGGAACAGGTGCACCTCCGCCCAGCCAATGCCAATAGCCGACTCCAGAGCCGATGCCACCTCTAACTGGAACACCATCCGCCCCAACTGGGGACACTTCCAGAGCACAAAGTTGTCAAATGGTCAATTTGCCGGCCAGATATGCATATTCACATACATCTCTTCCCTGTGCTGAATCTTTTACTGTCGATGCATCTGCCCAGAATAGCCAGCACGATTCAAATTTTGATCCAGATATGCTGAATGATGATGAATCATCAACTGGTTAGTACGCTATCTGCTGTGTGGTAATGCAGCTAACAATGATTTTGAAGACCAGAGCAGCCAATTGAGCGAATATGGCAGTGATGGCTAGCATTGATCGAATGGCATGGGATTTTGGAAATCATTATCATCCTGAATCAGCTGATACTTCAAAGTATATTTTAAAGGATGTATTGATATGTATTATTAAAGAACAATGTAGTGATCAAAAAGGAAGTAAAAGAAAATGCTACAAAGGCTGCCAAATTGATGTGAATAATGGACTATGCCAAATCAAATGATTGCATAATGTGGATACACTCTTGGCAAAGTGAGCATCAACGGAGCGTCAATGATTCTTGGCCATGGATCTTGGGCAATGTGGGGGGTGACAGGTTGAAAATAGTCATAAACGAAGTATTGGCTGCCTTTATAGGTAAAAGAGAAAGTCAAATACTCCCTGCCCCATCATGAAAATGAGCGTCAACTGAGTGTCAACAATTGTTGGCCTTCCATTATGGTTAATCAAAGTGTGATGTGGCCGTTATGGCCTATATACATCATTTTGACTGTTTTGGTATGCTAAAAGGCTCATGAATACTTAGTGGTCACTCTGTGAATGAAATGAGTTGTTACTGTCTTGGAGGATGTGGTGGGAATATTCTGTACATATCTGCCCATGAAGGCTGCCATATCCTTGTTTATAAATGCTTGTGATCAAGTACCACTCATATTAGCAAAGATGAAGCACCCAACATTGTTGACGCTCCGTTGACGCACTTTTTCAAGATGTGGTAGGTAGCGTTTCGCTTTCTCTTTTTGCTATAAAGGCGGCCAATAGTGCATTTATGAATGTTTTCAACCTGTCGCCCCCTCAGATTACCCAAGATACACGACCAACGATCATTCACGGGCTCTTGACGCTCATTTTCAAGATGCGGCAGGGCGTGTGTATCAATTCCTTTTGATTATTAAGGCGGCCAATACATTGAAAATGAACTGTGACATACCAATGTCAATATTTTACAATTAACAGTAGCATATCTGAATGCAACGATAAATATGACACCCGAAACGCAGAACTGGAGATTGGAACCGATGAGTCAAGCCAAACCCGGCAAAACCTGCAGGTTAACAGGTTCCGGCGCAGATTTCGCCCACCAACAGTCAACGTGTTGCGTAATTTGACAGGTTGGGAACCCAACTGAACCATAATTGTGGTCCAAACCCTGACGGTTGGCAGGTTACCCTGACCCATTGCTAACACTGATGGAATCCCAAAATGCAGTTCATCACCCGTACAAATGCTGTTCATCAAGATATTTGGGACAGTGCTTCCTTTTTCAGCGTCCTCAAGTGCTACTTCCAAAGTAAAATAGTCAACAAGAATCGCATTTTCATCACGCGCTGCTTCCATGGTGATGACCATGGCAGGCATTGAGTTCTCCATCTGTTGGATCTGATGCTTGACTATAGCAAGACTATCTTGATACACCCTCTGTTGGTAGCTCTCTGGTAGTGTGTTTCAGGTAGTCAACAAGATTGTATACATATCTGCAACACCAGGCGAGGTCCGCAACTTGTGACGCATTGCAGCATTGCAGGATGCATTCATACCACTGTCATGCATGTAGTTGAATCAGTTTGAGTGATCAGGTCTGTCTGCTCTCAGCTTTGACTTGGATGCATTTTGAGGAACCCCTTTCAACTTTGCCATTCCAGGAGAGCATGGCGCAACACAGACCAGATAAACATGATCAGTGGTGGGAATATATGTCTGTCCTTGTTGTCAATGATGGAATTATAAAATCCATCAACAAACTTACTGTGGTTATTCGCTGGATGATACAAAGAAATGTAGATAAACTCTGAGATTGTTTCCGCCAGGAAGTAAAATGGATGCTGGCCATATGTCAGCAGCTGTGGACAATCTCTGTGATTGATTTGGAATGCGTACACCACATTCCACATGCTCTGTTACGGGAAGCAGGTACTTATTGTCTGCTAGAAGGGAATCAATGAATTCCAAAAGCTCTGCATCTGATTCAAAGCGGTGGAGATAATAAAGCTTGCCTATGTTGTTCTTTGTTCATTGACTAAATTGGGATTTGACCATGTCCACTTCTGCTCGAACCTGGTATCAGTCTGAGCGTTCCACATCCATGGTGGGCCGTTTCTTCAGCATACCTCTTTCAAGATCTGCTTTGTGCATGCCTCAAATGCTGTTGACCAAATGTTGTTTTGCTGCATAGCGATGTTCCAGTACTTCTCAATTATCTCCCAGTGTGGGGCTACAGCTAATGCTTTCGCAACACATCATGTTGAATAACTTAACATCTCCAAGATGCTTGCACACATAGATGGCTACGTGATCCACCTATCGAGCTTCATGAGTTTGCCAGTTGCAGATTCATGACGTGTCATATCTGAGTGACCAAATCGATGGATGCTGCAACTGCCGGAGATCACTAATTGAGGTGTTACCACTGCCTCTTACTGTAATTCCTTTCTGCAGCTCCCATTCACAGTGGATTTGTAATGACAGCACGGGCTTCTGGATTAGGAATGTGGGTATGCAGGGTTTCAAGAGCACCAAGTGGAGTGTGAGTACAAGCAATGCTGGATGTGACGCTGGATACAACATGACACATTCAGTCTGTCAGAAACTTGCCTCCAGGTTCTGGTGTGCTACAACTACTTTCACCCGACGTAACAGTTGGAGTATTGATCGACTGTTCTGGTGTAGCAGACAGGGTGCAACTCATGCATTATATGATATCTGCAATGCGAGAACTGCTAAGCAAAGATGAGGCAGTTGAGTTCTGACTAACGACTGTAGAAGCTACGGAACACCCTCGTTTAGTGGAATGTCACTTGCCAGCCAGTCTGGATATGCGTCTCTTAGCAGGGGGAAGTGGAGAATTCCCCTAAGGCCTACACTTTTGTTGTTTATGAAAATTTTGTACGACTCGAGTCGTGTCAGAGTGAGAGCAGGTGGAATCCATATTTTGATATAGATGTTCAACGTGAAGTATGTAGGAACAATTTCCTCTCCATGCATATGCAATGGCAGGTAATGTAGCCTTCTATTTGATTGGCCATGGAGGGATTTGAAAACAATGGGAAGGATTGTGTAGGCCATGCTAGAGACAATGTCACTGTCACCCATGATGATACTCGTGGACGAGATCCCATGTAACTCATTCAATTATGGGGTCGCCTGCCATCAGATCAACCTCAGATTGAACTCAGAAATGATATTCACTGTTACAGCAACATCTGATGGTCAATTTGCACTGCTTGAAAGGTGTTTATGCCTTCTCGGTGCAATTTTCATTGTGTTGCACTCGCTCTTGACACAATCCCTGGAACCTTCGATTGTGTATATCTTCAGCTTAGCAGTGGTAATCCCCCTTTGCCAGAGCTAAATTCATTGTAAAGCAAACAATGACAGATTCTCCATCCCATGACATCAGGTGAGTGTGCTTGTTCCACTGCTAGGCATGTGTGTAGCTGTGTTGGATCCTTGCACAGTGGGGACAATGTGGGAAGGACTCAGTTTGCTCAGAGATGCAAGAGGTCTGAGCGGTAACATTGGTGTATAATGCAAACGCAATGCCCGGCGTTGTAACCATTCCTCAACATGAGTCCTAAATGTCATCTGCAGGCTTCCCATTCATAAGGTGCCTGACTGTTGTCCCAGAAACAGACTGGGCCGTCTTGTGTTCGTTAACCTGCAAAACTTAGAATGTGAATAAAAATTATCATATCTCCCAAATTGAACCAAGAAATCGCTGGAGCTCAAGTATATATATCCCTTCTTCCCACCTACACCTCCTTTCCCATTTTGTGCTGTATTGAATACACCACCAAAACCCTGAACTATCTCAACATCATGTAACTTGCACAATCCAATACCTCTTCTTCCCAATCATACCTGAAAACCTACAGAACTTTGTACATTCCCTCTGAGCCTCCTTCCGCTATATGTGACTATATTATGATGCTAACACTTCAGATGTAGATTCATTTTCAACTCACAGCAATGGCACAAATGGACATCTGCAAACAAATCGGAAAGGCTAGTATAATGATGTTGACATTGGTTATACATTGACGCCTGTCATTGGATTGGGACCGTACGAAGGGATTCATCTGGCAACAGATCCATGAACTCGTACGGATAAATACAGTTTGCAGTGGGAAGGATGAGAGGGCATCGGATCTTGTTTATAACATCATCTTTCTTGATCCCATTATGATTCCCCACTTTTTACATTTCCAGCGGATGTGGCCGCACTGTAAATGCAGGTGATCACATTTTAGGCAGTGGTGGGCTGCCTTCCTCTCATGAGTGTGGCAAATGTTTGACAGATCCTACAACCAAATGAACAAGTGGAGGTGGGACAACCCCAGTGACTTTGGAGATCAAGCAGATTGCTACAATCCGCAGTCAACCAGCCCAGGGATGGTGAAATGCAAAGGCAAGCATTTCTCTCAGTATGGTAGGGATGTTCTCAAGGAAATACTTGAGCCACCTCGCTGCAATCAGTACAACCCCAGCGACTTCTTGGTCGTTATACCACAGAATTGGGATGAAATAATGGACAAGCATAATGACGATTTGAACTGGGCAGATCCCAGAGCACTAAATGGTGGAAGGAGCTGTCCTCGTGATGGCTCCAACAATTACAACAGCAAAAGTGCTGAAGACATGCAGGGCAGTGAAAAACGATGTGGGCAAAGCAATTAAACAAAGGATGGGAAGGGGAAACAGAACACGAATGAGGACAGAAGGCGGAAATGGCAGGAAATAGAGCAAGTGAACTGGAATCGGAACAGCAACAGCAACAGCAACAGCAACAGCAACAGCAACAGCAACAGCAACAGCAATGGCAAAGGCAACAGCACTGGCAATGGCAATGGCAGTGGCAATGGCAACGGCAATGGCAACAGAAATGGCAATGGCAATGGCAATGGCAATGTCAACAGCAATGGCATAGGCAATGGCAAGGGCAACGGCAAGGGCAAGGGCAAGGGCAACAGCAAGGGCAACAGCAATGGCAAGGGCCAGGGCAAGGGCAACGGCAATGGCAACGGCAATGGCAACGGCAATGGCAACGGCAATGGCAACGGCAATGGCAACGGCAATGGCAACGGCAATGGCAACGGCAATGGCAACGGCAATGGCAACGGCAATGGCAACGGCAACGGCAACAGCAACGGCAACGGCAATGGCAACACACATGGTATTGAAAGTACAAACGGCGATGGTAACATTCTGGCAAAGCAGTGAAATCGCATAAGAGAGTAAGTGGATTGGGACCCGAAAGGCTAACAGGGCCGGGTATATATAGATCCACAAGCATCGCCGGCTGTGTCAATTTCCTCTGATGATCATGCAGACTCCGATGAGGAGTCAGACAGCGAATATGACTCAGAACATGATTCTGATGTGTCTATGTGCATGGAGCATGAGGTTGATACACCGCACTTCGTTGATTTAGACAGTGATGGGGATATGGAGAGGGACAGTGTCAATTAAGAGGAGGCAGATGGAGAGCAGGAAGATAAGAAGATGACGGATAAGGAGGAGGAGAAGGAGGAGCAGGATGAGAATGAGAAGAAGGATGAGGATGATGATGTTGGCAAAGAGCCTCGGATGATTAGCCAGAGAGGGATGATGAATACATTCGCTGATAATGTAGATACTGTAGTGAATCATCAGCCAATAGTGCTACCTGAGCAAGGCCAGGACATGCAGAAGAATTCCCTATAGCCACAACCGCTAGGGTATGACCCACGGCCATGAACCCTGGATGCTTTCCCACAACCACAAACTCCAGTGATTCATTCATTCAGTGTGCTGCAGTTTGTGTGACTTGTGTCACTGCAAAATCTTGGCCCAGCAGCCCCAAAATTGCAAAAAGCTGAGGAACCCAGAAACACCTCGGATGTTGATGTGGATCAGCAGCTGCTTGGCAATTCTGCAGGTGTTGAACGTCTCCCCACAGTCCCTCTCCCCGATGTCCATCTCCCCGAGGCGTGCCCAGAGAGCTCAGTAGGCGAGAAGACAACCAGTGCTCGCAATACATAGGCCGTGATGGCTGTTGTGTTTGGGTTACGGTCTGGTTCATGTCCTGTGGGTTTTCTTTGCTGTATTCTATCTATCCCAGGCATTGATTGAGGCACGTGTGAAGGTGTTTTGTTTGCATAGGGTATATTTGTTTTCCTGCTTGTTTGGGTTAGGGGTTGTGCAATTGTTCATTCCCTTTGTTCAAATGAATGTATCTCAGGCATTGATTATTACACATATTGCGAGGTTTTTGGATCACTAATAGTGTATTCTTTGATTTTTCCGCAGTATTATGGAACATTGTGTATGCAGCATTTTTGCGACACCTGGCATATATAAATCCTCCTTATGATGAAGTTGAGGCTGAAAGAATCTTTTATGTTAGCTGAAAGTATTTTGAGCTTACACCAACTTCAGACTTCTCAGGCCCAGCATGAACTTTTGTCCCTTTCTACATTGAATACTCCACTCCTCCCATGTCAGAGACAATGCCAGAGTAGACTCCTTTCCGTTACCCCAAATTTTCATGCTAGCTGAAGTTCACCTCAGTCAGCTGCCAACTTAAACATATCAAATTAAACCATCCTGAACACCTCTGAATTGCAAGCCAGAAGAATCAGACTATGCACAGCGCCCTGATGTGTTGAACCCATTCAGCGTCGTGAATTCAATGCTAACAACAATTCAGTCAAACTCTTGGATGGATTTCCCAACCTTGAATGCATTGAAAACATCGCAGACTCAGAGTCTCAGCCACCGCCACCTCCTCTGCCACGGACTGAAACATACTCCGACGCAACTGCTACACTGAATAATTAGATTGCTGAGCCATTGGAATGTGACACTCAGTGTTGCCTTGAGATACACCTATAATACAATCCCTACTACCCATTTGGGATGTGTGAAGAGTACGAATATATACAGTGTGGGATAACCAAGCAGGGCAAGAAGATGTACAATGACAACATGCTGAAGGAAGAAAACACCACCCTGTGTTTCCCAATCTTCAAAACAGGGATGACGCCCACAAGCTTGTGGCTAGGATGCCATATGATCAGGCTCCCAGGGAGTGGGAAATACACATTCATGAGTATATGGGAAGAAATGGCAATGACCAGTGCCCTCCCAAATACTGCACGCGAGATATCATCACAAGCATGAGAAGGTTCAGGTGGCAGCCAGCCTATGCCGAGCATCCTATTCATACCCCTCATCTTTGCTTTAACAGCAATGTACCACTGAATTGCCTCTATACAGAAATGCACACTGCAGACTGCTGGCAGAAGACACAGGTAAAATAAGATACCCTAGGATGATGACGTGCTAATTGATGTGAAGTCAACACTCATATTGTGGGATAGACTGATTCCCTTAATCTTCATGTTCGATGGAACACACCACTCGAATTTTGCCTCTGACAAAACACAGTGGCCTGTGAATATGACAATTGGCAAACTATCTTTGAAGATGCACCAGATGCCGTAAATGCGCAGCATTGCAATGGTCACACACCTGCCGATTCTGATCAACAACAGGTATATTCCTTAGGAGCGGCTCGATCAGCAGCGGCAACCAAACTGAGAGGTGCTGAACTAGGTACTCCAGCGAGTACTCCAGCCACTCATCTTTAAAGGAACTCCCACTGCTGAGCCTGGGTATTACAACATTCTCAGTGCAGATGGCATCTTCAGGCATTCCAAACCTGCTTTGCCACCAAGACTTACAGATTGCCCTGAACATAGCGACCAACGTCTTCTCGAGTGGCATGTCCGTTTCTGGTACGAGTGTCCCAAGAATACACTTCGAGATTTTGTCTCTTCTGACAATTAATACCCCCCAGCGGGATCATAGCCTTTATATAATGCTCAGCGATGCCGATAACCAGGCAGCCAATGCCAAACTCTCATTATGCCATGGCCATGGATAGTTCAACGTGACTTATCATATTCCCCCTATGGTGAGGAACCTCCCGATGGCCGACCTGCTCCATTCAATGCAGAATGGCATGCTATATTACCTCCAGAAGTCGATTTTCCACTTCATGAAGACGCATGACTGGCTCTCCAAGTATAATGAAATCAGGATATCCACACCTGCTCATCCCGACCTTATTGAAATTACATGAGTATCTACATTTCTCTTACTAATATTTGTACCTTTCTTTATTTATTCTCCATAATATGGAAGGTCGTTGTGGATAAGAATAATGTGGTGTGTTAATACTCTTGTTATTTTTTATCTTTAGGTGTCTAGAAAGTTCCGGTTAGAACTTATCTAGAACCTTCTTTTTAGTTCTGTTTGGAAGGGATTTATCAGCGCTTATCTTTTAGACTGCGCCTAGATTGTTCTAATGGTTTCCTTACGGTTCTTGTTGATAATCATGCACAGTTGAAGAGTTTTTCTTTGCTGTTTTAGGATATTGTTCCGCGACCGTGGTCACGGATAATCACTCTTGGTTTTATGTATATATAGATACTGTTTCTCCGGTTAGAGAACAGTTCTTTAGACGTGCTCTGACATCGATAAGAATACAATAATATCTTCTCAATACCTCCTCCTTCAGTATTATATGATCTTGTTTCGACTACTTCTTTACCTCGTCACTTTTACCATATTATCACTTCGGATACTCTTCTTTAAATTTTAACCGATCTATCTGTACTGTCGCACCATATTCTATTAGGTTATGAGCCCGGATGAGCGATACAGAATCTAATCCCGATTATCCAAATCTACCTGTTAATCTTTTTGATAAACCGATTGAATACGAAGACCTATCTGAAAAAGTACCTACTACATCATCTACACCAAAAGACCTCTTTGATACACCGTTACCTCTCGATAAAGGAAAAGAAAATATGGCTCCTGGAGGTTCCTCATCCACTAGCCCGTTCTCCTTCTCTACACGAGTAGATAAAAAGACTCCCGTCAATGTTAAGCTCGATCGCATCGGCAAACTTACGGGACAGGAGAACTATAGGATTTGGAGCGCCTCGATGACTATAATCCTGAAAGGAATACAGGCGTACGAAGTGGTGGTGGATGGTATAGTCCCAGCTGAAGGAGCTGACGCAACAGAGGTCGATGCTAACGACCATCTTTGCCATACCGCGTCGACCATATTCATACAGGTGGTCTCCCAAGACATCTTGGAGAAGATTGTGGAGTTGGAGAAACCAAACCTGATGTGGACCTGGCTTCGCACCGAATACTATAGAGATTCGGCTTATGCACTAGTTTCTCAGATAATGAATCTAGTCTCCCTACCTACTCAGTACTCCGGCAACAACTTGTCGGAATTTATATCCAAATTCGAGTCTCAGTGGCTCCACCTCACCAAACTCTCGAAAGGATCCTCGGATTCGTATCGAACGACCTTTTCGGCCTTTCTACAAGAAGATAAGGCCAAACGAGACTTTTTGATGGGTTTTTTGGTTAAACACCATAAAAACGTGATCGATAATCTTACGACAAAAGATTGCTTGCTGTACGCCGATGTTAAACAACAGCTTATGGATATCGACACCTCCGATTCCCAGGACGATACTGCCCTGTTTGCTTCTAAACCCTCGGGTAATCAGAAGAAGGGTAAGAAGCCTGTATGGAATTCCGACTCCTCCTCACCAAAATCGAAAACCTGCACTTGGTGCAAGAAACACAATCCGGGAAAATCTGAAGGACATACCTGGAATGAGTGTTTTCGCCTGCAGAAACTCAATAAGGAAAAAAAGGAGAAGGAGAAAGATGAAGAGGCAAACATTACAACGGAGACTAAGGTAAGAACCAAATCCTTCTACTTTGACACGGCCTGTACCTCACACATGACCCCTTATGCATGACGTCTCCTCAACTATTCAAAGTGTTCCGGATTTGTAAAATCCAGCTCACAGGAAAGTATGGAGATTGAAGGCAAGGGCGATGTGATTATGGAATGTGTTCTTAGGAATGGATCGGTTTGTTCTTTCCTTGTTTGTGATGTTTCACATGTTCCTAAGTTAGGACATCCTCTGATTTCGTGGAGAAAATTACGCACTAAAGGATATACAGAGTATGGGGAGGGGGATTTCATTTCAATTAATAAAGGAACAAAAGTTATGTTTGAAGCTGTTTTTGATGGAAATTTGTTTAAAATTCCTGAGATTTCACAATCGGCCCATATTACTTACAACTTCTGGCATCAGGCTCTCGGACATCTTGCACCATCCTCGATGGATAAAGCAATAAAGCTATATTCCGATGCCGATATCCCAGCAAAACCAAAGGACTTCATCTACTCCTCCTGTGTTAAAAGCAAAATGGCACGGAATTCACGACCGTCTACGTCAGGAAATGATAGGAATAAACTGGATCTTGTTCATTCCGATTTGAGTGGACCCTTTCCGGTTCCGTCATATGGTAATTCCCTTTATTACATTACTCTAATCGATGATGCTACAAGGGTTGCGTGGGTTTGATTTATGAAACAAAAATCAGAGACTACTAAAATAATCAAAGATTTTGTTACAGAAATGGAACATCAACACCACAAGTCCCCGAAGGCGTTTCGAACTGATAATGGAGGAGAATATGTTACCAAGGACTTGAAAGGGTTCTTCGAGTCAAAGGGCATTATACATGAGTTTACTCCTCCGTATTCCCCTGAGTCAAACGGAGTAGCAGAACGTCTTAATCGAACTATAGGAGATGCACTTAGAGCCATGCTTGAAAGTGCTGTTACCTACGATAAGAAGTTATGGGCTGAGGCGGTGTTAACCTCAGTATATATAAAAAATCGTCAACCTCATTCGGCACTAAAGGATCTAACTCCTTATGAGGCTTTTTATGGCTCGAAGCCGTCGATCCAGCATCTTCAACCTTTCGGCAGAGAATGGTATATCCATGTTCCTTATCAGAAATGAAAGGACGGAAAGAAACTCTCTCCGAGGGCACAAAGAGCTATTTTTACTGGTTAGACCAACACCATTAATCATTATAGAGTGTTTCTACCCGATACAAAAAAGACCATAGTATCGGCAGACATTTTCTTCCCGCCTCTTCAGATAGAAGGGGCTTCACCCCAACAATCAAAGTCGATTCACCAGCACCAAATTCCATCCTCCCAAACGTCTCTTAGTTACACCTATACTAATAAAGGTGAAGGAAAAGATGATTTGTGGAGACAATGGATGCGGGAAAATCCTCAAGAAGCTAAAAATATGTTTGACACCGGACATCCAACTGTTGATTGAATTATTTTAGCAGACTTTAGGGCTGGAAAAAGAGACGAGTATCTTGGGGCTCCCTATTGGGTTTACGACGATAACGATATGGCTTACCGCGAAACCCTACCCGAGCAACCAGTCGAAGACAATATTCAAAGTTTCGATGGTTCAGAACATACAGCAATTCCTGACGACCACTTTTTAGAAGATGAACATCAAAATCCGGACCAACGATCTCAACTTCCATTGGCACATGTCGGTCTTCCTCCTCCACGGCCTATGACGCCACCACCAATTCCATTTGGTCAAGTTGTCACCCGTGCCAGAAGAGTTGTTAATCCTCCGGACCGTTACGGTTTCGGTAATGATGCAACAATGCTCGATGTACCTCCTCGATCTTCTACACCAGGCAATCAACCTCTGGAAGGACTCGAAGGAAGTCAATGGGCAAATATGAGTGTACTACTAATAGATGAACCAAAGTCTTACCGACAGGCCAAAGTGTCACCACAATGGTCAGATTGGAAGAAGGCTATGGATGATGAATTAAAGTCACTCAAGGAAAATGATGTTTGGGATGTAATCCCAAAACCAGTTGGAAGGAAAATAGTTGCGAGTAGATGGGTATTTAAAGCTAAAGGAAATGCTCAAGGAGAAGTCGAACGATATAAAGCACGGTTAGTGGCCAAAGGATTCTCACAAATTTTAGGCCAGGATTATGATGAAATATTCGCCCCCGTGGTTCGTTACGATTCTCTTCGACTTTTATTAGCGATATTGGCATGTAAAGGATGGCAACCTAGGCAACTGGACGTCAAAACTGCATTTCTATATGGGATATTAAAGGAAGAAGTTTATATGGATCTACCAGAAGGCAGCCGGTTAGATGGAATGGTGGCAAAATTAAAGAGGTGTATATACGGATTGAAGCAATCTCCGAGGGAATGGTACTACCGGTTAGTAGAATACCTAGGACCTTTCGGATTTGTTATCACTGCTTGGGATCCCTGTGTTCTCGTTCACGAATCAGGGAATCTGTTTTTGGCAATATATGTGGACGATATTACCTTGTTTGGAGCTACTGGAGAGCTAAAGGAGCAAACCATTAACGTATTAAAGACAGAGTTTAAAGTCAATGATATGGGTGAGCTTAATTGGCTTCTAGGAATCCAAATAACCTTTACCGACGATGGGATCACTCTATCCCAAACCACATTCATCGATAAAATTCTGAACTGTTTTTTGATGCAAGATTGTAAACCTGTTTCGACACCTATCGACCCTAACCATCAGTTGAAGGCTATTGAAGTCGATGAACAGTGTACCGATACAACTGCATACCAACAAATAATTGGATCATTGATGTATTTAGTTACTGGGACCAGACCTGACCTAGTGTATACAATTACCCACCTCTCTCAATTCAACTCATCTCCCGCGGTTACGCACCTTACAGCCGCCAAACGAGTACTTCGATATCTCCAAGGAACGAAGGATAAACTCCTTTTTTATCCCTGGAATAATCAACTCAAAATGACGGCATATACGGATGCATCTTACAGCAATTGTTTAGATACAAGACGAAGCTTTTCAGGATATATTTTTCAACTTCGAAACGCTACTATTTCCTGGAGATGTCGGAAACAGCGGTCCGTTGCCACCTCAACTTGTGAGGCTGAGTATATGGCACTTGCGATGACGACAAAACATCATCTCTGGTTAAAGCGCGGATGTCAAGAGCTATTGAAAATAGATATTCCGACAGCCCTCTTTTGCGATAGCAATGCCGCTATCGATGTTGCATATAACCCAAAGCTTAATGACCAATCAAAACATATCGATGTGGCATATCACTTTACTCGAGAGCAAATCGACAAAGGAAATGTGTCAGTAATGTATGTACCTTCGGAAGAAAATTTGGCAGATATATGTACAAAGGGAATGACGAGATATGTGAATGACCACTTATGCTCAAAAATATTTGGATCAAAGTGAGAAGGGGTATTGAAATTACATGAGTATCTACATTTCTCTGACTAATATTTGTACATTTCTTTATTTATTCTCCATAATATGGAAGGTCGTTGCGGATAAGAATAATGTGGTGTGTTAATACTTTTGTTATTTGTTATCTTTAGGTGTCTAGAAAGTTCCGGTTAGAACTTATCTAGAACCTTCTTTTTAGTTCTGTTTGGAAGGGATTTATCAGCGCTTATCTTTTAGACCGCGCCTAGATTGTTCTAATGGTTTTCTTACGGTTCTTGTTGATAATCATGTACAGTTGAAGAGTTTTTCTTTGCTGTTTTAGGATATTGTTCCGCGACCGTGGTCACGGATAATCACTCTTGGTTTTATGTATATATAGATACTGTTTCTCCGGTTAGAGAACAGTTCTTTAGACTTGCTCTGACATCGATAAGAATACAATAATATCTTCTCGATACCTCCTCCTTCAGTACTATATGATCTTGTTTCGACTACTTCTTTACCTCGTCACTTTTATCATATTATCACTTCGGATACTCTTCTTTAGATTTTAACCGATCTATCTGTACTTTCGCACCATATTCTATTAGACCTGACACCGAAATATAAGTCACATGAGGAAGTATTCCAATCAAATGGGAAAGAGATAAAGAAAATTCGCTGTTACTGACTAGGAATCATAACCCAGACTCTACGAGGTGGATACCTTGCTCAGCATCCTATAGTCTATTGTGCAACTGAGTATACAAGGGAAATGTTTGATCTCTATATGTATGGTTGATCTGAATCTCACAATGAAGCAACTTTGAGCTACATGGAGGACGCTGTGCATCCCTTTCTCAGTTTCAAAGATGTTGTCTTAATTGCGCAAGCCGGCCACTCGGCAAAGCCTGAAGCAAATGTACAGTTAACAGAACTCTTGACGAAGTGAAAGGAAGACGAGGAAACAAATGCTGCGACTTTGACGCCGTCAAAGAAGCGGCACGACATGAACGCCTTGTGGAATTATTACAGCCATGAGGTAGATGTTTCCAAGGAGTTTGTTTCCAACTTCAACTTCCCAAAGAAGCACTTGATATCTCATTCGGTCAAATACATTTGTTGATACAGAAGCTTCCAACAGTATTCTGCCAAGAAACATGAAGAAGCACATAACATGAACCTCAAAGACAGTTGGAACGCCTCCAATCACAATCTCAACTACCTGCCACAAGTAATCACATTTCAGCATCACATTCCCTACTTCCATATCAGGGAGCTCAATCCCCAAGCCCTCCCTCATGGTCGGGAGATCAGAACTGCCACCTGCAATGTCTTCTCATCCAGTGCTAATCAGGGAGCCACCCTGAGGTCCCAGTCATATGCAGCACCAGAATTCATGAGACCCCAAAACTGCCGTAATGGAAAGCATCCTGACCCTATCATCAAAGTCTTCAAGGCATTTCTCGACAATCCGCAAGGCTCGACACCCCTCGTTAAAACTTAAAATGGCGCATGCAAGTTCATCATGCATACGAGTCGTAATAAGACGTTTATATGGGATGATCAACTGCACACAATGGAGCTCTGTATGTACAATGGTATCAAAGTTCAAGTTGAGGGTTTAAATGGTGAACACATATTTCAGTTTTGTTGATGCACAGGATACCAGAGCTGGTGTGGAGGGGACTGACAGAATGACTGGGTGGGGGTAAACCAATGCTCTTGGATGTATTATGGCATGCTGAATGGTTGTCTCCCATGGCACCGGCAATGACTATTCAAAATCAAGGTTCTCAATGAGGATGGAGCTTTCGATGAGTACAGGTTAGCTCTGGTGTTCACCACTATACCTGAAAGCACAGGTCACTTTCATTCCATCTCGAAGTTTGTATATGTGTGTAATGCACCAGTAGCTATTGCATTGCAAGTTTTCAATAATGGAAAGATGGTTGTCAGCACATGAAATTCCAAAGATAGCTACTAGTGGTCAGACAGGAGATGGATAGAACAAGCTAGGGATTGTCAATTGCAATGAAGATCTGGTGACTTGGAATAATGTGTATAATTAGTGAAGAGAAAATTGCATTTTGTATGCAGGTGGAAGGAACACGAAAAGAGGTATTCTTAGTGCCACCCATCGCATTGCAATCCCAATGCAAGTATGTACACACTGAACCCATTCCGAAGTATTGTCATAATTCGCCATAATGCCTGAGTATTTCGGTAACATAGAAGACTGACAGTGTAAGAGGAGACGGTAAAACTGCGATCAAAGGGTGATATGCAACGTGATGTGTCGTACTGCCACTGGGAGTGGAGTCAGGCGCCACTGGAATGTCTCTGATGACACCAAAAAAATATGTACACTCTGACAGAGCCAGTCTTGCCGCACGAAATAAGTTTTTGCTTGTGTCAGCCAGTCATGCTCAAATTTTCTCAAATACCGTTTCCACTTTGCTCCCCAGAATCGTAAAGGAAATATCTGCTTTCATCACATTTTCACAATTTCACAGTTACCCAGCCCAAGAGTTTCAGTCTGGAGTGTATCTCCATTATGATTAACCTTCCCTAAATTCTCTCAATTGCTGTCTCCAAGTGCAACAAAGTGTCAACCGCAACATTACCTTTGTACCATCCTCTAACTGAATCTCTGAGATCCACAATCTCCACCTTGAAGTATCTTTCTGACTTCACACCAGTATTATCTCCAAGCTAAACGCAGAAATGATACAATCTCTATCGCCCAGTTTACCTCTGAGTTCACCTAATTTCGACCTCCCAATATCTCACATAACCTGTGCAAAGAACAACTACCCATGCAGCCTGTTGTGTCTTGAAGTACAACACGATATGGACTCTATCTCAGGTTTCAAAAATATCTGTGACTTAATACAATCTATCTGTCCCAGTGGAGGCAACATTGTCTTGAAGTAAATCTCCAAGTTCAATCGATGTACCCATAATGTATATCTTTTAATTTTGTCCATCTCCATCTTTAACTTCACTCAATCACAATTTCCAACTACAGCCACATCCGCTTCACATTGCATATTTTAATTATTCAATATTACTCCCCAACTGTAGCTTTATGATCAGTACATCTTTGTCTCAAAGTTCACACATGTACTATATTCAAGTGCAGCCAGTACTGTCCCCCAATATACTTGCAAGTCAACTTAGTAGCCATTTGCTGGGATGTATTTTAGTCTACTGAAGTTCCATCTCTTTATATACCACATAGTGTACTCAAGCACTATTAGTAGCCTCATTAACATTTAGTAAATGTATCAATACATAGTGCTAGATGTTGTGACAAACCTGTCAAGACGATTGATTGATTGAATCTAAGTCTAAGATGCCATGTAGCCTCTATAGTAGCTGCCAGCCCTAACCCATAGCCATGTAATGACGTACTCTACAAAGACTTGGTCTAACACTAGAGAATATATTTCATATTATAATGTAGAAAACTTTGTTTTTACATTTATATAGAAAAGCATAAAGAAGATAAATCTAAACAACTAATAACAAGTAGGTATGGGACTCTAGAAACTACTGGGTAATCTAACACCATAAATATTACATTTGTTATCATTGTTACCATTACTTCAGTAATTATCGGGATCTAATTTCAGTAGTTTAGAGTGTATATGAATGTCAAAATACTCTCTATCATGTATTGAGTAGAATATTTTGATAATACTATGTCAAAATAACAGTCTGTGGAAATGTAAATTGCCTTAATTTGTGATTTGTTTGCATGCAATAACATCCTGGACTCTGAGAAAAACATATTCAGATATACTATTCCAGCAGAGATGCTGTCACAATATATCGTGCAGACTAAAATATCCTCTGTAATTATTATTTTATAACTGGTATTCTATTAATAAATCTAGCCTACTCTATCCACTCTGTCATATCAGATACATACAATTTGGTCAGATTTCAAATCAACTGATGTTCAATATTCTAATCTGACCAGAAGATTTTTGAATCATTTATCTGTATAATTTGAAGAATTATATCAATGTATGAATTGAACTCAATGTTATACAATGTGGAAACATTGCAGAAGAATATTCCAAATAATATGCAGCAGTTCATTTGGCAGTATATCAGAGATTGTAATTAGTAATATATGTTGAAGAAAGTATAGTATAGTAATCTACAAAGCTGACTGAAAAGTAAGTTTAAATATTAACTTGATTAGAATTTTAATATGAACTTAGAAATGGACTCGTTAGCATACCTGACAGTATACTTTCCAACCAAGTATTATATATCCGAATGCACTTTAGTACTGGAGACATCTTTACTACCTCTATAGAATGTAAGGTGATTGAAATACAGTATCACCAGCTAGCTTGCAGTCTGCAAAAATTAATGTCATCTGACCAGCCACAGCCAAAATGTATTAACATCATTCTGCTTCTAGCTAGTTCAGATCGTTAATCAACATTCTGCTGATTGTTACTTTCACTCTGCTTTCAGCATGTTTGAGTACATTCAGGTACTATCTTCAATATACTCAAGAATAGCACAAAGCCAACTTCCAAGTACTCTGTTGAACTATTCATCACGACTAGCGAGTAGATTGTAAAGGTGTCTTTCCAAAAAGTATTTTCGGGTATGATTTCAGGCTTGATTTGTTTTTCATTCTCTCTCAATTTGTGTACCATTTATAAGAATAATGGATATTATAAGTGGATTCAATTTTGTTGTATATAGTAGAAATATTGACCACAATATTATGTTATACAACTGAAAGAGACTGTACACACTTGCAGAAATAATAATGGATAGTACTCAGGTAGCAACACAGATCTTTGAACTATCTGTTATAGTATATCTAATATATAATAGAGGAGAGTTGATATACCTTAGTGTCGATGAGGATATACTTGATAATCTAAAAATAAGTATATATATGAACACATACTGTACTTTATCTACCACCAATATGAGTAATTAAATATTCTGAACGTCAATACACAGAAGGTTGATTGGAAATTGAGCGAAGCTTTTGCTTGTGTTGTTATAGAACTATATAACATTAGATGGACATCAAATTAATTGTCCAGCTGAACAAAATTTGTATTCTAATCTTCATTTGTAAGATTCACATTATGTAGTAACTCTAAACACACCTTGTTGATGTCTATATTATACATTATCTCATCAATCACAGTGTTGAATGACTCTGCCATGGTTGGCGCTATATCAACCAGAATCCATTTAAGCAGTATGGTTAGTACTAAAAGCCCCAATAGTTAAGCTTTCTGTATCTCCAAAAGGCAACATGGAAATGAATTCTATAACTATAATAGATACAAAACCAGTTTTTCCCAGACAATACTGGAAGTCTGATTTGCAACAATATTTACCCATCTATATAGCATGTTCCCCTACCAAATTTACTGCATCAAAAACAACATACAGTTTATTGGCCGCAATCTACATGTTATCGCCTCTGCAACTATTGTCAATATGATGGCAAGACCAATGTTATCCTTGACTAGGGTTCCATGATCTGTGATATTTTATTCTGAAATCCATCTCCTTACAATTCCCCTTATTGCCCACACCATGTATCCATGACACTTGGTTTTAGACAGGCCCGTAATTATATAGTGATTGCCAGAATATCTGTCATCTTTCAATTCGTAAATCCACTCGGTTTTCAGCAGGATAACTACCACCTCCTGGTACTCATGTTCAAATTGGATTCTGATTACACTGCAAACTGTAACTTGCCCTCAAATGCTAATCTCTGAAACGAGGACCTCTGTACCATGCCATTGCTGCTTTGTCTCCACTGTGCTATTGTCTGTTTAGTTTTCATCACCATCATCTTGTGGTATATTTAGAACAAAGGTGTGCCAATGGACTTTCATTCTGGTGTTCTTGAAAGATATCTTGATGGTACATATTTTGGAGAGAATTATTAGAACACATCAGTATGTGTGGAATATAATCAATGCTATTCATTAAATCAGATCATACATTAGTACTACAGCCATTTAGTCCACTAACATTCTCCCAATCATTGTCTATTATATTTCCATTTGAACTAACAAACATGATATTAAGTTGTCCCTAACCAGGTTATGTTGTACTACAACAAGGTTTGAAGAAATTAGCCTCAACAGTTCAATAAATTGCTTTGTAATGATCTGCCCTGAAATAATGTTTGTTTGTAACAATGACACTTTCAAATTCTGTCCCAGTTTCAATAGATGGTATTTGAATGATAATAAAGATTCATAATCAGGTCAATTATAAGGTTATTAATGACATGAGTTGGTGTGTAAAATTTCATCGTGACAATTCAAAATCCTTCCTGTTGCAAGATGCACTTATATATCTCTGTCTGACAGTGTGGCATATAATGTCATGTGATTCTTTGTGATACAATCAATCAGCTTTACTAAATGTATCAAATCAGCATATCACACTTGAAAATGCCTGTGGAATATGCCAGCATTATTTTCATTCTTGACAGAGCTTATGACAAAAATCACCTTAGTATTTAGCATCTATGTAATATTCCTGGTCAGCTATATACCTAGAATCTCTACCATCCTAGGTGCTGATTACTAGTTGCCATACGATTTCTTCTTCCTTGTCTTCTAAATCTCACTTGTAAAGTTCTTCAAAATATTCTCTAATGACTGTATCCATATCCATTCTGCATTGTCAAAATTTTCCCATGGTATCCCATTTTCAAATATCACTTAAAACTCTTCCACCACCATCTGTAAGTGCAAGGGTCTGTGTCACAAGTAGTTTGAATAGTTTTACCCTCAAATAAAACCCCAATACTTTTTAACCAAAACCTCAGCCACTTTAACTTTCTTCCACTGGTTCAAGTCACTTCAGATGGGCTGACCCACACTTTGATTAACTTAATACAAGCAATATTTAGGTTACTGTAGACTGATGGAGGCTTTGCATGGGATACCACTGAAGTTCAACAAATGACTACTTATAATATTTCAATCCCATTTGTTGCAGAAATTCTGTTGTAATAGAGTCATGTATTCAATACCTACAATAATGATGTTCGGCTGATCAGCTGCCTGCTGCAATCATCTTATACAGATTGATATGGAGTATCTTACATATGGGCCAGCAGTATGACCCAGTCTAGGATAGCTTAAATATGTGAAAGAAACAACTCAATGATTGCCCATTGGTTGTGAAAGTACTTGGGGTGTGTCTTGGAATGAAAGACGTTGCTCTGAGAACTGTTAAAGGGTGAACATTCCTCAGTGACAATAATTGTATTGGGGGAATTCATACCATTATCACGGTTGCCAATAGCTTGGCAATGCTTCACTTGAATCTGTAATTCTTGTAAATTTAGTGCCATGTTGACTGACACAGGGTAGTAAAATTGGCTAGTTCCAGGAAACACATGCTGTAAAGGAGGGGAAGCATACCAAGATATCAGATAATATAATTCATAGATGCCACAACTTAATTATCATTGTTATGGAGATTTTGTGTATTAATATCCACTGATCACACAATGTCTACTGTACTGCATTCCAAATCAGACAGGGTATCAGTTCAAGTCATCATAGAAATCATTTGCTGAGATCCATCAGTCAACTTAGTGTATATATAACACCGAGGCAAAGAATTATACAAATGAATACTGATTTAAAAGAAATCAGAGTATTGTTGAGTATATTGAATTGAGCAGCAACCATCAGCGCAATAAATGACTTTATAGTTAACCTTAGAATATCATAGATACTAGTGGATCATAATGCCTGTTATTGTTATGTTCAGACTGAAGAAATAATGTATTAATTACATCACACTGTGTTTCATGATCTACTATAACTGTTAAACTATCATCACAGATAGCAGCTCACCTTCACACAGTTAGCTGACTGTCATGGTCACAAACGAAACTTGATATAATGTTCCCAGCAAACCAACTAGAAGTATATGAAATTTCAAGGTGTGTACAACTTGGGATACTATATGTACAATATGCTTGTATAACTTGCAATGCTATTCAATAAAAGTGTTGTGAGTCAAGTAGCAAAGATAATAGCATCCAATTGAGCTTCTGGTGTAAACTGAATTGTCTATTCAGAATCCACATATTGGTCAAGGATTGTTTCCAAAGCAAATATCCCAAAAACAAAACAGTTTTCAAAAATCATTATGCAGGTTCACAGTTAGCTGGGACACTTATCTATACATCATAACAACATCGTATATCTACAGTTGCAGCTGCTCAAGATTTGTCAACAGATTTAAAGCAAAATATCTCGATGATACAGTATCTCATAAAGGCGATAGTACTGATTTCAACAGTATATGATAGATTTTATATATCAGTCGAGTATAGTGATAGCTAGAGCCATTTTCTCATCTCTGCTAATGCTTTTCAGCCAATGATATATAGAATAATTGTACAGAGAAAAATATATATCTTTTAATTGATGAAAAAAACAAATTGTAATTAGACTTTGTTGTACTGCTCTCCCATTATTAGTATGGTGTAATGTTGTGGTGAAACTGATTGACCAATTTGAGTATGCTCACCTTAAACCAATTATTGCTGAGGCACAAATCTAGCAATGAACTATCACACTGTTGCATCAATGTGATTGATCAGAATCAGCATATTGATATTATATCAGCTATAGTCAACACATATTGAAAATCTGTCCATTTCATTAACGCCAAAGATACATAATTCAACAAGAATTGACTAGAGACTAACTATGGAACCTGTCACCCAGTATCGATGAATTTAAGGTTATATACCTGCTGCATTTTAACCCCACCAGGCATGACCTCAAGTAATTGTCGCTCAACAGCTCTAGTTATATCCAAATGAATATTAATGAGCTTGTAAACTAACACAATATTCATGTATACTGTATCTGGGAAACAACAACCTGATGTTCCTGCTGACAGACAACCGATAAATGTCCAATAGCCTGATCTGACATGAATCGGTTATCCACAAATGATAATTATTTACATGTATGCAGTTGGAGTGGATAATTCAGGGAGAAGTGTATTGTGCACAGCAATGGGATTATGCAAGCAACATCACAAGTACTCAGAACAATGGAATCCATGGAATCCATTTCAGTCAACGTATTACTTTGAATACACTCAATTAATCAGCCAGCAAATATGCCTAACGATCAATAAACCTCAGTAACTATGACTGGACAATGATCAAACTGAATTATTCCAATTGTCATCTTCTATGCACAGGGTTGTTTCTGAAGTCAATTCCAAGCTAAGCAATGGCAATCAAATTGAACATGAGGTACATATCTTCAGACAATTGTACCACCAGAATATAGTCCAATGTATACAGTATCATTCAACAAATCACCCATTTCCTGCAGAAGACATCATTCAAGCAGTACATGAGACTATTATGTCTACCTATTGAATATACAGTACACTGAGCAAGAGTGATTGATAGTGGAATATCTGGAGTCAGCTTCCTGCTGAGGAAATTATTGTACTGGTTATTTCCATCGCTGATATGACCCATTTTACAAATTTTTCTGACAATCAACATGCAAGGTCACTGTATCTTCAAACTATGGCTATTTGAAATAATATTGGTGGCACAGCAAATAACCATGCCTGGGTTCTCATTGGGCAGATAAATTGTCCAATAAATGGTAACAATGATGCAAGTAAAGTATGGTACAATCTACTTAATACTGTGCTAAACCCAGTAAGAAATCATATCACTACAGCTTCTGGCATCCTGCTGAAATATACTAATCGCATTCTGTGATACTGATACCCCGCCTTGGTGGCTTGAGTTGGAGATTATCTGGAATAAGTTAGAATTCCTCAAGTCTGATATGGTTTGTACCCAGTGATTAAATTTTCCTATTGTATGCTATTGGGGTATTTAACTCTTCAACAACTCCATAATTCCCGAAATTAGGATATCAACTCAGAGCTGCTCGGGACCTGCAATTCTAACATGCTGCTTATTTTGTGTGTTCACCTCCGTGTTGTTCTGTTCTGTCAAAACCCCCCTAATACTATCTACCAGCTTGGGCATTCTGATGGATCACATCAACCGCTTTCAGTACTATTTAAGAATTTACCGAACTGGCTACTTAAATACCTGAATGCTAGAAATGTTAAAGATATATTTTACCCTCAACTCACTTTAGTCTCGTAATATTTAGGCCTCTAGTAACTCTACTTGCGATTGGAATTGTTGCAATGCAGCTGAGGAAAAGGAGAACAGATTAGACGAAGAATCAGAACACTAGCTATAAACTGTGGCACAACTCTGATCAACAAGACCAACAACGGTGACAGTGGAGCTGATATATACTGGAATTCAGTATTGATTGGAGCAGTATTGGCATTAATTGAATTCACTCCAATTGTTAACTGACAATATCACACTTTTCTACCTCTGAAGGAAACATATACTACAATTATGGAGTTTTCCCTGAAGCAAAAACAGTTCCAATGAAGGAAAAGAATATATTCAAAGCTGAAAATACCAAAGTGCAGGAACCGTTCACAATAAAATCCCATTGGTTATGGGAATAAACAATTCAACAAATCTGCAAAGTAAAGAAGGTCCTTGTATTTGTGTCATATAACATTACAATAACAAACCATTGCCAATTTCACTAATGCCTCAATAAATCCCAATAAGCAGAATTTATGTAGTCAGGTGCTGCTGAATGCAAGGCCAAAAGGCAAATGGAGCACAATATCAATTAGGTGAAATAGACGAAAAACATGGTTTTAAATCAACTTTTCCACTATTGTAATCAACAACTATCACTGGAAGATCGGACTGGTCCAACTGAACCTGGAAATATCCAAGTCTAACGTTGCCAAGAAGGACAGTTCTCACAAACACTGAGGGAAATTGGGTTACACATATGATAATTATCCTTAATGTACAGTTTCAGATGCATCTAGCATATGCTAAAACCAAAGCCACAATGTGAAGCTGAAATAATATATAGCACATCACGTATATGGAGAGAGTGAAAATTTCAGCATCGCTAAGAGTTATCAGATGCAGTTTAAGATCGAAATATCTATCTACTTAACTATATTTATACCTCAGTGGGAGATTATCATCAATCTCAAGTTCCAGCAGTTCTTCAAACAGCAAACAATATCTCTTTCAAGTCCAATGCTGTGTTTGGTATGTCACTTATCAGAGTTGCTTCAGTGACACTGTATGGTATCAATGTTACATTGGATAGTTCGCAATGGCAACATATTGGCAATTTCAGAGAGGTAGAAGATTCTATAAACAAGGTTGATTTCATTCAACTAATTCTCAATCATAATATAGAGTCTGCTAGTTTTCACTACATAGCGGTGACACTACCATATATTGCACTTCAAGGTGGCAATAATGTCGACTCTGCAAATGTTTTCAATGTACCATTCACTACTTATAAAATGCAAAATCAATTGCATTATCTGTTATTTATATCACCAGCATTTCCAGGTGAAGTCCTTTGATCTCTCCCTAGCACAACAGGAAGATTATGGGACCAGAATTCATATCCATGGAGATTGCAGAAGTAACATATCTGCTTCCCTCAGAGACACAATGGTGGATAATGGGTGTTCCACATGTTGCATACTATTCCATTCAAAAATTGAAGTGGACTGGTAATCCAAACTTAGTCAATTAACTGAAGGATGTTATAAGAATGTATGTATTCTGTGTAGATTAATTAATCTCCAAAATTGACTGTTGTATTACTGTCAACCATTTTACAATCCAACTTTAGTTTAGTATATAGAATATAAACTCTGAGTAGAATGCACCATTAGCAAGAGATGAACTGTACCAGAAGCTCAAAGCATGTGCATACAAAATAAGCAAAGTACATGAATTACACTCCATAACACCTTCCAGAAATGTTTCCTAATTTTTGTCTTACTACACTTCGACTAGACTGTATGATATTGGTTCCTTCAATCTGTTTTGTGACTTCTAGGCACAATATCAACTCTGATCATTTCATCACAAGAAAACTCACTTGTTGACAGTATCTTCTCCTGGTCAACAATATGTAATAGTGATTGCCATAAAGTACACAGCATTGCTTGATTGAGCTGATTTCTGAAATGGGTTCATTTCGATTTTCGAATGGACTAGTAAAATTTACTTATACAATTCAGAGTACAAGTTGGATCAACATACATTGTGTAGATGAATGATAACTCAAGAAGCGATGTTAGCCTACAATTGATGAACAATCATGTCCAATTTAATACCTACTAGATGAGATATTAAATTCAATGCCAAAATCAGGTGTAAAGCTGTAAAAGTGTATATTGTATTGTAATAGTTGATATCAATATTCAAACTCCCCAACATACCTCATACAGGTATGATATATATTGGAATCATCTTGATCATGAGTGTCATACACCTAGTAGCTGCAAAATTTTACCAATCTGAATGCTTGACTTCAATGTATTCTGAGAACAAAATTGTACTCCCTACATTATTCTTGTATTCTACTATGCAACTTTAAACCCAATCAGAAGTACCTGAAAATACCCTTGGAGCACTTGATTACACACTGCTTGGCATTTAATATGTCACAAAGTATATGCAGTAGCCAGAAAGAATAAAGTTATCTCTTTAAAGTAACTCAGTGATTCAGTTATAACTTCAATACGATTTTACAATTTGCTCATGAACTGAATCTTGAGTTACTATCCCCAAGGTCAACAAATTTTTTTCAATAAATGACTATTAACCTACAGAATGTTACCACAAGCAGACTAGAATCACCATAAGGGTTATATTATATCTTCAGTAGATTTACTTGAATAGTTATAAAAATATTAGTCAACTGATAATCCACCATTAGATAATACACCAAACACACTGCAACCCAAAGACACACCCAATGAAAAATCAATAGACAATCAGATATCTTATCTGACAGTTGCCCCTTATTATGCATAACCAAATACTCATAGTGAGGTAGTCATTGTACATTATATTGCTTGGAATGTTTGCAGCAAAGCAACTTGACTATATATTGACCATTGCAAGTACTCAAAATAGTGAAAACCATGGTAGCCATTTCAAACCATGGAATATTTTACTCAGGCCCAATCACCTAGACTGGGCACAAATATATAAATAAATTGACCTGCAAGGCAGGGAGTGAACAAATTTAAAATCATGTTAATTGAATGTTAAGATTTTCAATGTATGGTTCTCTTGATGGTTGATTTTGGCCTTGGCCTACATAGTTTGATTCAAGATATTTCACATATTTTTTGGAAATTTTTTCTGTATGGATATGTTTAAATGTACCCACCTTCTTGAAATATATCTCCCATCTGGGTCAGACTAGAATTTGAAACTGGTATCTAATATGAGAGTGGAAGGTGATAGTAAATACAACCTGAGAAATATGAATAAATGTAAGTGGGATGGATGAATTGGCTTCATGCTGGGACTATAGTTGTCCCGGTTATTTGTTCTTTCACTCAGACTCACTGATGTAATTTTGCTTGCAGATAGCAGACCTGGCCACTATATCTCACTATTGGTATTATTTTCAAATATACTTGCTGTACAGCGACAAGGCAGACACATCTATATCCTTGTTGCACTCGTCCCATTGCACCAAACATATCAAACAAATACCAATGACATGGTGTAATATAGTTGGTTCTAGACTGTCTATAATTACAAATCTTGATATTACTGCTCTCAGGTTAAAATGAAATTGTAGTAACAAATTCCACTGACATTGTAATTCAATTTTGGATTTCTGGATTAGGGACTATCCAGAACATGTCATGGTTGCCCAAGTTTCATATATCCTATACCCAATTAGTGAAATTTCCATAGGTATACCAATGGGATATTCAACTGCACCACCACTCAATTCTACAATAGATTTGTATCTGAACTTCAATCTGCTGGAGCAAACAAATTTTGATGCGCTGTATACTTTAGGTGTTCCACCGATCTGCAATTAGTTCTTGTAATATCCTATGTAGTATGTCTTGCAACTTTGACAATCGGATATATTGCATCCACTACTTTTGTAACTGGTTAATGATTTGAAGCACTGGCTAGACAAATACTTCAAACCTGGAAAATTCAATAATCAATATGACAATTGATTCAATATCTGTGCCACCATTTCATTCACTTTAGCACAACATTAAATTAATCCAATTCCTCAATAGCGGACAGTAGCATGACAGTGTAATCTGCGTAATAATCTGAATTCTAGAAGTATATTTGCACTTCACTTCATCAATTCCCCACCATGATGGGAATGGCAATCTCAATCAGCTATTATTGTAATGAGAATTAGAGCACTGCAAGTAGAATGGAAATGCTTATCGCTTGGGAGGTAATAAATACATGCGGATGAATTCAGCAAAGTGCTTGATTATTTACTGAAACATCTGAATAGAAACAATGGTATTCTTCATGACCAACAAATGTTACAGTCTGTAGAGGTCCTACTATATATGCAGTTAGCAACAGATACCGAACTATTACAGTCTCAAATGATGTCGGAAGTTAATCAGATAATGATGAACCATGGAAATATGACATTCCTACAATAACTTTCTGTCACTTGGAGAATTAGGGATTTTATCACAGTTGTCAGACTGAAATCCCAGGATGGTCAAATTCTGGAGTTGACTGCTCTATACCAGTAGCCATTAGGTGAACCTGGAAGCACTGGCGGCAAATCTTGCAGTTGACTTGACTAATGCAGTGGCCTATAAGTGCATTTCAAAATGTTGGAAACAAATCTGCATAAATACAGAAGGTTCTGCAACAATTGCAAAAGCACCAGGAAATGCAGGCAATAAGAGCCGGAGTCCAAACAGTACAGATGTAACTGAAAAATATAGTTACTACTCATTGTGAGACTATGTCAAAATGTATTCATTCAGTTTCTATTCTCATCAAATATTCTATACATTTAGATTTCTATGCATCTATATATCTATGTTGCAATCCATCAACATGCAGTAGATGTGGACTGGCTGCAGGTGGTGCTTTGTAGCAATTAGAGGTGTACCAGCAGATGGCAATTGGTTGAATTTAGAGATGCACTTGGAGGTTGTGATCGAGCATGTTTGGAGGTGCAGTTACACAACAAGATTGGGGCAACTCAGAGCTGCACTTGCAGGCCTTAATTGAAAGAGTGTGTGGAGATGAACTTGAATGTCAAGAATGTGTGAACTCATAGTGGCATGTGGAGGCCATGATTGTGAACTTTTGGAGATACACCTGGAGGCCAAGAGTGTGTAAACTCAAACATACTCTTGAGGGAGATGATTTTATAAACTTTGAAATCCACTACAAGGCAGTGATTAGGCCAGGCTACAGATGTACTTGGAGGTCAAAAATATGCAAAATTGGAGGTGGACTTGAAGGAGGTCAATCTGGAGGCAGTCAATCTGGAGGTGGTAAATCTGGAGGTGGTCAATTTGGATGTGGCCAATCTGGATGCGGTGGATCGGATGGCAGTCAATTGTGAGGTCGTCAATATGGAAGTTGTTCATCTGGAGGTGGTTAATCTGGTGGCAGTCAATCTACATGGGGGCAATTTGCAGGTGGTCTAAATGGAGGTGGTCAATCTTGAGGTAGTCAATCTGCAGTTGGTCAATCTGCAGGTGGTCAATCTGCAAGTGGTCAATCTGCAGGTGGTTATTCTGGAGGTGGCCAATCTGGAGGCAGATAATGAATGGTGGTGAGTATGGAGATGGTCAATCTGGTGGGAGTGGATCTAGAGGTCATCATATGGGTGGCACAACTGATTGTGATACTTTATTAGTTAGTTGGTTAACTTACAACCTTGGAAATGTGACAGATTCACCATATCTTTCAGCACTCATGTAGACCTGGCTGGTGGATAATGATATGCAGGGAGGATTGCCAGTCACTGAAGTGACATTCTGGTGTCAACTCACAATCGGGTACATACAGAGATTACAGTAATTGTATGGTGTATATCATATGTGCTGTATGTGTGTACTTGGTGTAAGTTGTACTTGCTGTTCACAGGGAATTATAACATGGAGATATAGAGAAGGATATATTGGCATTGTGATTTCTGATAATAATGGAGCAGTGGATAAGAAAGACAGATGTGAAATAAAGAAGGGAATGATACACAGGATATGAGAAGACATGGTACATTGGCTGTGTGACTTATCCAATTGGAATTATAATACAATGTACTTGTGTGGTGGCCTACTAAATAGGAGGTTGTACCTGCTATATTGGGAATGGTGAATTGACTTGCACACATAATTCTCTCAAGTTCTAGTTTGTCATAATGATTCCCCCTGTCTACTCAGATCTGTTCAATTTGAATCGTCAACTCTAGCATCACCACAGAATTCGAATGTTAGTGATCCATTTCTCTCTCCACGTCATGTTCATGAATTGACGCCAGGTACAGTGTATAGCAAGTGCATTAGTCGCTGTATTTACAGTAAATCGAGTACAGCTTTCAACATGTACAGCATTTACCTAGTACAGAATTTACCCAGTACAGTATTCACCCAGTATAGCATTCACCCAGTATAGCATTCACCCAGTACAGCATTCACCCATTACAGCATTTACCCAGCACTGCTTTCACCCAGTACAGCTGATACAGAGTATGGCATACACCAAGCACAATATATACCAAGTAAAATATACACCAACTACTGCATATAGAAACTGCAGCATCCACTCAACATCAACAGTCTCCCTTTCCCAGCCAAACTCGCATCTGTCAACCCTCAGCAGAACATATCGTATTCTACTCTCTACATTTCCACACATATGTGCTAACCACTGGATAGAGTCTCACCACACATCTGACTTCCCTCCCATTTAATAGCACACAGATTGACCACCACCAGATCAACCACCACCAGATCAGCCACCACCAGATCAACTACAAGCAAATCAACCACCACCAGATTAACCACCACCAGTTCAACCACCACTAGATCAACCAGCACCAGATTTACAACCACCAGATGAACTATATCCAGGTCGACCACCTCAATATCAGCCACATTCAGATAGACCACCTCGAGCTCGACCACCTCCAAATCTACAACCGCCAGATCGACCAGCACCAGATCGACCACTTTTTGATCGACCAGCACCAAATCCACTCCCAAATTCGATTTTTTGCCAGTACCAAGTGCATCTCCAATGTCGCCTAATTATATCCTTCCTGGGATCATAATTGTAGTAAACAACTGCATCTCTAAACTTGCACAATGATGGCATACAGGTGCATCTCCACATTCATATGATCATAGCTTCCAAGTTCATCTCCAAGTTGACCTGATCATGGCCTCTAATTGCTTCTCAGTGCTTGCTCGATTGCTACCGCCAAGTGCATCTGTACCTACACTTGATCTTGGCATCCAATCAACTCTTTGAGTTCACTGAATCATTGCCTCCATTTTAGTACATCTCCAAACATGCTTCATTGCAGCCTGAAAGTGAATTCTTCAATTCTGTTGACTAGTATCACTATGTACTCTTCCGATTCCACTTCAGTACTGTCTTCCACACGGTTGATTGAATGTATATATGCAGATAGAATTCGATACATAGTACATTGCATGATATGATATTGTGAATCTTCATGTGATTGTAACAATGACAAATATAAAAGGTGAAATGCCTTGTAGTTATGAGCCTCTAACAACCACTGCTGTCAGATTACATCAACATGATTAATGTCTTCCACAGAGCTGCGCAGAGGTCTCATCACATGATCTCATACTCTACTGCAGACCTGGTCAGAATATTTCACACTGCTCTTGACGTCTGTGCAGAGGTCTCAACTGCTCCAACATGTGACATTCCAATTTGTTAAATTTGTTGCCATGTCCAATGCATATTCCTAAATCGAGGTGATTCCAGGCAGTCTTCGAACCTGTCTCATCTATCAGACCTTCCTCAGGACAGGACAGGACTACTAATCACCATCTATCTGACTGTAGGACAGTAACCATGCTGTCTTTTGCAGCGAAGGTGATGACAGATGCTAACGAATACTGGTGATGAAGCCGTGCCATCCTGGGGAATTATCAGTCGATATCAATGGATCGTTTGCAATGTAAATTGAATGTATCGAAAGCAGCTATAATTATCGAGACTGTGAAGCAAGATCCTGTACATGATTCTCATCTCTTTGCTCTCTAAAACTATAGCATAATCGATATACAATCTATTGATGGATGCATTCATTGATATCTCTCTTACTGTGTGCTCTCAGGATTGAGTTGGTGTAGGTGAACGGCTCTGGTCATGATAAGGTGCAGCTCTGTGAGAGGCTCATGTAGTTGTTAGTTCTGCCGAGATGTCAGCTCCATCATCAATGACATTCACTCGTATACGTCCGGAGAGGCTCTTAGCCCAGATTGGTAAGAACACTCGGCTTCTGACAGCATCCAACGCCTCAAAAGCGATCACAACACAACATGCGAAGGTGGAATTTCTTGTTGCTTCTTCGAACAGGCAGAATGCTGGTGGCTCGGAGATATCGCATGAGTGTTCCTACTTCGCAAACTTTCCTACTACGCACACGACGCACAACACGCACAACACGCACAGCAAGCACAACACATACAACCTACATGACACGCGTGACATGCATGATGCACATGACACAAAAGACGTCAGGTTTACCGACAAAATCAACAAAGCCAAGTGAATTTGGTTTAGCACTAGGTTTAAGACCTCAGCCACTGCAGGTCTCCAACCTACACAACTATGCACAACAAAATATGTCAGAAACCGGATGAAGGTCATCGATGACGCCCCCGGGCTCTTGTCTGACCAAGTGATGAAATGGGTCAGTGAGACAGAAGGCTTCAACTGCAGATCATTAATGCTAACCTCTCCAAGAGCTTTAAACAAGCTTGGTAATTAGCGAAGATTTACAACCTCAACGAGAGCTTGGCCGCTAAAGTCAAGGACTTGGAGGCTACTGAGCCCATCCAAGAGTGCACGTGCAGGGAAGTAGCGGCTGCTAAGGATGATATTGAGGTGTTGGAAGCAGAGCTCCAGATCGAGAGACATCAATCCACCAAATTGAAATGACGGCTCAACCAGTGTAAGTCAGAACCAGAGACACCAGAGCAGACAGTCATCACACAGCTCCGGCTGGAGATGGACATGGTGCTGCACCAAGTCAAAAATCTGTTGAAAGGGAAGAGCAGACCGGAATCCGAGTTGAGAGTGTTCAAACATGTCATTCATGAACTGGCAACTAAGCAAGTACATTTGACACCAGTGCTAAACACCTTGCAACCGCCTCCAGGCCGAGTCAGGATTCAAGGCTCCTTGGAGACAACCTCTCCCATATTCGGTATCGGTGGCTCCACAAAACCAACCCTGGGCACGTCTGGACGGCGTTGCTTCGCTGTCATGTCATCCAACCTTCCAAAGTATAAGGGAAGATGAACCTTGGATGATGTCACCACCTTCTGTTTTGCTTTGGAACGACACTTCAAAAATGCAGCCCAGGCCATTGGATGGGTCGGCACAAAGAGCTGGGGAGAGCAGGCAGTGCTATACCTGGAAGGCAATAAAACAGTCTGGGCCATGCACTGTTTCCCATTAAGTATGCCCATCAAATGGTACACCTTTGGCACAGAGTTGAAAGCTAAGTATATTCTGTCCAATGCCTTGGACCTGGTCAAACTCGAGTACGAAGAACTGTGCATAAAGAAGGGAGTACGTGTCGCACATCTTACCGAGTGTTCCTATCTCCTACATTCAATGTCTGACATGTATCAGTCTATGCCTGCCTATCAGTTTTCAACAGTGATGTGTATAAGATTGAAATAGGCAACCGGGGAGTATAACCAGGCTGGGTACTTTATAATGGCATGCGCAATAGGACTCCCACCCTCGAACAGCATCTGGAACACCTCACCGCATTGGACACATCTCTCAGCAAGTCTCAACCAAAAAGTGGCTCCAACATGAACAGTAACATAACTACGAAAACATCAGCTAGCAAAATGGACTTCAAGCAAGGTGGTAGAACTAGGACAGCTGGCCTGGCCAAAGACAATAGTTTCACCTGCTATAACTGTGGTCAGGTGGGTCAGGTGTCTCGAAATTGCCCAAACTGCAACTTCATGAAGAAGCTACTCAATCAAGCATTGGTCAGCAAGGATGCAACAATAGCCAAGTCTGGATGCCAATGTAAAGACAGAAAAAGAGCGGGTGCACCAACCGGTTGAAAGGAAAATGCACAGCTTGTCATAGGGGAAGAGGCTAAGCAAAAGACGAACAGTGAGGCGGAGAGTGAGTTGGAAACTCTTTCAAGCTCAGACTCTGAGGCAGGAAACGGCAAAGGAGGTTAGTAGCTGTGGCTGTACCACCTAGAAAGACACCATCATGTACGGTATCGTCAAACAAACATGTTGGCAAATTGGTGCAAAATAGTCAATTCAAGCATTTCACCTGTTACCACCAGTTGAAAGTTAGTACTCTAGATAACTCAGTGGTCGACCTACAAAGATTCAATGGGATAATACAATACCAAACTGAAGGAGAACGGTGGAGCAGCAAAATGGCAAGAGTAGTAAAGGACGATTGTTAAGCTGTGAACAATGTGTATCAGAAGTCGATTGATGGACTAAAACGCCAAGGGGCCATTCTCTGTGCGAAGGATGCAGGATGGAGGATTATGGAGACGGCCAATGTCAATGCAGAGCATCGTATGAAGAAACACAAAAGAGTAAAATTGAAACTACGACTTGGTGCATCATCTGTCTTCAAGGCAGATTTTTCAGTTTATCATGTCAAGACCAGGGAAATTGTGACAGGCAAATGATCAATATGTGATATTAAACGACGATACCAAACAGAGCATGACAGCAATGAAATGCGGTTTACAGACGACCTAGAGAAAATGGCAGAGTACATTGCTTGCCTAGCCTATGCCCCTTGGATGTCGACAAAGAAATCGTGGAGCAGGCCAAATTCATGGCCATCCACATCATACTGAAGGCAGAATATAAAAACTTATCTACCCACAAGTTGAAACAGGCCATCTTGATCAAAGTGCACCACAGCATCAATGACAACACACTTCAGACAGATGAACCACCGTGGGAGTTTCAAGACATCTTCAAAGAACTCCAAGGTGGTTTCGGCAAGCCAACATATGCAAACTTACAGAAGGAAAGGATGGCCGATTTCGAAATTAAGACAGACCCGAATGGCAAACTACTGTTCCACTCACCATACCGCTTGTCTCCACCTGAAAAAGTATTGCTTCCGAGGTAAATAGACAAGGCAATTCGCTGCGATTGGATTCTGCTCACTCCAAGCAATTCCGGTTCACCAGCATTATTCGTGACAAAGCCTGGCTGTACACTGCGTATGTGCATAGATCATCACGCAGTAAACACCATCACCGTCAAGGATCGTTATCGTCGTCCACACATTGATGACTTACTCAACTCCAAGCACAGCTCCTGTTGATTCACAAAATTGAACTTGGTGGCAGGTTACTATCACATTTATATCACAACAGCCAACAGGCCCAAGATGCCCTTCACCAATCAAGTTGGTGTGAATGAGTGGTGAGTCTTGCTGTTTGGCCCGGCGACCGCACCCAGCCTGTTCATGCGGATGATGAATGTCATCTTTGAGTCAATGAAATGCAAATGCATCATCATATACCTTGACAATATTATCATTCACAGCTGTACTCTGGCGGAGCACATCGTACATGCCAGAGAAGTGCTTACCTTACTGACAGAACCTGGTCTCAAGGCGAAACAAGCAAAATGCTCCTGGGCTTGTCAGAAAGGCAATTGTTGCAGCATTCACATTGACAATGACGGCATCCATGCCCAGAGATATAAGACTTGTGTTGTAATGGATTGGCCTCACCCTGAAAACAGTAAGGATGTAAGAGGCTTCCTGGGCCTCACTAGTTACTATACAAAATTCATTAAATACAACACTCACATTGCAATGCTGCTGTACACAATTGCCACCCCACAGCAAGGACAACAGGACGTTGGGCAGCAATCTGGAGAGCTGTGGAGGGTCATGCGCACTCCATTTGGTTGGGACAGAGAATGCCAGCATGCTTTCAATACTCTCAAAAAGGGACACAGCAATATTCCAGTTGTTGCTGTACCGGACCCCAAAGCCTATTACTGCCTGCATATTGATGCTAGCATTCAGTTGTTAGTCAGGGTGCCCTCCCAGGTACAAGACAACGATGCAAATGTACTGGGTTATTTCAGCTGTAAATCACACAATCCAAAAACACGATACCCTGCATACAGAACGGAACCATTCGGTATCCGAGAAGCATTATTATACAGGATATTCAACCGACACAGACCCAAACAACCATTTGTGGTACACATGGACCATGCGATCTTGTGTTGGATTCTCACACAACCACACCTTGCCGTACAACAGATGGATATCCTGATGGTCCTCCTAAATGTCGACTGGAAGGTCGAGCACATGCTGGGTGTCACGAATCTGGTTAGGGATGGATCGTCTCGCTGCCTGGATTTCTGTTGCGAGCAACCCAATTCGATGGCACTGGAAGTTACTGCCGCTGGTGAATGGATTTACGATATCAAGGCGGGTATAGTTGATCACGGATGGTTCAGGTGTATTGCACATTCTTTCGCCAATCCAAGTCCCTGTCCCCCGCCATCCACTGCATCTACCAAAGAATGCATATTATTGGTGCCAGCGCCTTGGTTGCATTTAGAGGAGAATCACCTACTGTGGCTACGTGGAGATTTGGAAAAGAAGCAGGTGGAGAAAACTGCAAGGGCAAAGAAGATGGACAAAGAAGAAGGGCAAAGAAGAAGGACAAAGAAGAAGAGGTGCAGATAATTATAAGGGCAAAAGAGAAGGAGGAAGAATGAAAGACAGCGAAGAGAGTATGTTTGTGTATTCCAACGACGATGCAGCAACAAATTCTCCATGAAGCCCACAACACTCCAGCTGTGGGATACATTGGGGCGGACCGAATGTACTTACACATGAAAGACTGGGATTTCTGGGAGCAAATGTGATGCGATACACAGCGATATGTTGTGGGCTGCAACCTATGCCATCGAACCAATCACCACAGCAGCAAACCCATGGGCCTTCTGCAACCACTTCCAATCACCAAAGGAAGTTGGCAATGAATCGGCATCGAGTTTATAACTGACCTGCAGACCTTGGATAATAGCCACAACTGCATTTTAACGTTTGTTGACCGCATGACAAAGAGAGCGCATTGGTGGGCCTACAAGAGGAAAATCAATGCCCCGGCCATTGCGCAAATAGTCATCCACCACGTTGTCCGGCTGCATGGAGTACCTCCAGAGGTCTTATCGGACCGCAATGTACATTTCACCGCTGTGTACAGGGGAGGTGTTGTGAGGATTCTGCAGATGAAGCATCACCTGTCTACAGCAATCCATCCAGAAATGGATAGCCTATCTGCGAACTTGAATACGACGGTTGTACATTGTTTGCATGGCTTTGCATGGCTTTGCCAGTCACAATCAAGCCAGTTGGAATGACTACCTCCCATTAGAGGAGTATGTTTACAATTTATCAGTATACCATTCGACGAAGCAGACGCCTTTTGAACTTGACCCTGGTTATAAGCCAACTTTGCTGATAGACTCAATAGGAAACCTGCAGTAGCCGCAGCCCAATGAGTCAGTAAACACCTTGCAAGGCTGTGAATTTGTCAGATTGGTGCAGCATCTATTCGGAGTCGCCAGGGATAAGCTGCAAAATGCTCGGGATAATCAGACGGCATAGGTTAGTAAGTCGCAAAGTCCAATTGACCCCACCATCACTGCCGGTGCAAAGATATTTCTAGATACTATGGATCTGCCAATCACATACACCAACTTCAACCATGCACAACGCAAACTGGTACATTGTTAAATTGGCCCATATGAGATCCTCCGAATACATGGGTAGGGAGCTGAACTACACCTCCCAAACAACAGAATGATCTACAACTTGGTCGATGTCACAAGGCTTATAGTTGATCCAATGGATGCTTCAAGGGTTGTCTAGCAGCCACTGTCTCCACTGGTATAGACAAGCCGCGTCGGAACAGGTCATGTAATCCAATCTGTCACAAATCACTGCTCAAGCTCTGACCGAACCAGTTTGGAATACGAAGTGAAATGGGATATTTCATATGACAAGGATAACATACAGGAGCCGGAGGAGAATATGGCCAATGCAAAAGAAATGATGAAGTGGTATTGGAAGAAAGTAGGCGGGGGGCCAAAGGCGAAGAGATGAATGACAAGAAAGGCATGAGAGACAGGTTCTGCTTTTTGGATCGTTCAGAGAAATCACTATGGAATGCTTCATTATTGGATCAGGGTGCTTTGTTTTTTCAAGAGGTTTCTCGAAGATGATTAGAGATAGTTGTGATGTAGGTGAACCGCTCTGGTCTTGTTAAGGTGCCCCTCTCCTGCATTAGTGAGGCTCTGCGGGAGTCTCACATAGTAGTTAGTTCTAGCAAGATGTCAGCTTCACCATCAATAACATTCGCTTCTATACATACTGAGAGGCAATTTGCCCTCGGATGTGTTGCATCTAAATGTATACTGTAGCCACCAGCTATCAGCCTGGGTATTGGATGCCAGCCGGGGACAGTCAACGTACGATCCTTGGCAGATACTGGCCAGCCAGCTGTCATTGTTATGCTGGAACTGCACACATGGGATTGGTGCCATCCCGTCCATCTTGGCGAGATCCTGGACCCCATGCCATCCCCAGCTGTCTGGTGAGACAGTTGAGAACACTTGTTTCAGGTGGACCTGCAAATGTTCTCAAAGCATCTGTCAGCACTTCGCTTAGCACCAGGCGAGTCTGGTAGCATTTCAAATAACATACAAGAGGTGGTGAGGTTGACTGAAGTGTCTGGGAGGTTTCTATATGACTTCCAGACTGATTTATATTTTGCTGATGTACTGAAAGAATAACCACAAGCAAAGATTTGTACTTGTCTATGTGCCTGGATAGATTCCAAAAAGTGCCAACCAAAAGATCAGATATGTATTGCCAGACAGTAAGTATGTAATTAGTAAATGATATCAATCAGGTAATTCTAGATACATGTACCCTATTAGGTTATTTATTCCACCATCATGCACAATTACTATTCAAGGAAGTTTGAACTAATTCAACCATCCCCAGAAGCTTATTCACCAAAAACCTTGTGTAAATGAAAACTGCCGTAGGCAACAAGGAGGATAGGGTACAAAATTTCAACCTCCATCGGCAAATGGACAAAGTGACCATATGCTTCACTACATATTCATGCACAGTGCATCGCAAGCTTTCAACGGACATTTGTACCATGTGCAGCCTTCCAACAGTTAGTTGATTTATGGAAATCTCTGCAGGGGCCTATGGATCTCTATATAGGTACTGGCTCCAAATAGCTACTGACCAGATGTAGACCAATACCTGTTTCGACAGCCCATAGTCTTTGCTTTAATACCAGTACTATGCACACTATTGTTGCGAGTTCTCATGAGAGCCGCTGGCAATTGACAGCCTGCTCTACAGCCTGCTCTACAGCCTGTTCTACAACATGCTTCACTGCTTGCTGTACTGACAGTTTGACGGCCTGCTTGACTGACTGCATGAGAGAGCTGAGCATTGATAGGAGTACAGTTTTCCACAGAAAGCATTAAGCTGATGGCAAAATCTGAGTTTGTGGAAGCTTTGGCTAATAGAACACTCTAAGTCTATGGAAGCTTTAGCTAACAGAAGCCTGTAAGTGTGGGCATATAGCCTCCCCGTACATAATGAAGTAAATGTTATTGAAGATCGAACTGACATCTCACTAGAACTAACTACTATGCGAGCCTCCCGCAGAGCCACACTAACACAACAGAGCTGCACTAATACAACAGCGCCACACCTTGACATAACTAGAGCCGCCCACCTACATCTCCACCTTCTCAAATTATCTTCGAGAAACCTTTTGAAGAAACAAAGCACCCTGCTGTAATAAACAAATATGCCTCCACGATGTCTCCCAACCATGCAAAAGATGCCTGCTCCTCATGCCTTCTTCCGTGTCATTTTTTCCTTCGCCTTTGGCTGCCCCCCTATTTCCTTCCAATATTGCTCCACCATTTCTTTTGCTTTTGCCATATTCTCCTCTGGCTTCCATGTGTCATCCATTGCATCCCAGCCTTCCCATTTCATTGCATACTCCCAACAGGTTCCCTTAGAGCTGGGACAGTGATTTGTGATTGACTGGACAACACACCATGTACCTGTGCGGCTTGTCTGTACTGGCGGAGGCGGCAGCCACCAGGTGACCCTAGAATTGTCCGTCCAATCAACATTGAATCTGCTGATGTTGGCTCTGTCGTCGATCGTCATGTTATTTGGGAGGTTGAGTTCGACGGCATTCTCGCGTATTTGGAGAATTGTGTTTAGGCCGTTACAAAGATGTACCAGTTTGCATCATGTAGGATTGATGTTAGCGTATATGATTGGCAGATCCTTTGCATCTAGAAATATCTTGTCACCGGCAGCGACAGCAGGGTGAATTGGACTTCGTGACTTCTGAGCCTTCACCATCTGTTTATCCTGAGCATCTCACAGATCATCCCTGGCGACTCCGAAAATGCGCTGCAATCGTTCGACAAATTCACAGCCTTGTAGTTTTTTCGCTGATTCATTAGCTTGTGGCTGCTGAAAATCTGCAATCAAGTCTAGCAGCCAAGGTGGCACGGAGCCAAGATCGAGTTCAAAAGGTGTCTGCTTAATCAAGTGGTGTACTGAGGAATAGTAAGCATACTCCACTGCTGGAAGGTAGTTCTCCGAATTGGCTTGATCATGAGTGGCGAGGCCACGCAAATAGTTTTCAACCATCTTGTTTGAGTTCTCAGAGAGGCCATCCGTTTCTGGACAGAACGCCGTAGACATGAGCAGCTTCATTTTTTGAATCCTCGCAACTTCTCTCCAATAGTCTGCTGTGAAGGTTACATCGCGGTCCGATACAACCTCTTGAGGTACTCTGTGTGGACGGACCATGTCGTCAATGAATATGGGCACAAAGGTTGTGGCATCAATTGTTTTGCTGCAGGCTCGCCAATGTGCTCTCTTGGTCATGTGGTCGGCAAAGGTTACAATGCAGTTGTGGCCACTTCCCGAGACAGGCAGGTCAGTTATAAAGTTGATGTTGATTCTTTTCCAGCGGCCTTTGGCTGTTGGAATTAGCAGTAGGAGGCCCATGGGTTTCCCGCTCTGGTGGTTGGTTCGATGACATAAGTTGCAGCCCGCTACGTAACACTGGGTATCGCACCGCATTTGCTTCCAGAAATATCAGTCTTTCAAGGGTAATTACATTCAGTCCGCACCAAAGTGTCCCCCTGCTGGAGTGTCATGGGCCTCATGGAGAATTTGACGCTGCATCATCTTTCGAATACACAACCGTCCTCTCTTCTCTGCCTTGCCTTCTTCCTCCTTTTCTGCCTTTCCATCTTCCCCCTTCTCTTTTGACCTTACCGTTATCTCCACTTCCTCCTCATCTTTCTCCTTTGCCCTTGCATTGTTCTCCACCTGTTGGTTTTCCAAATTGCCACGTAACCAGTGCAGGCCATTCTGTTCCAAATAGAATCGTTGAGCTGACAACTATAATTTGTTTTCTTTTGCGGATGCGGTGGATCGCAGGGGGCAGGGACATGGGTTGGCCAAGGAATGTGTACTAGACCCAAACCATTAGTCATCAATTATGCCCACCTTGATATCCTCAATCCATTCTCCCACCACAGTAACTTTTAGTGCCATTGCATTGCATTGCATTGCTTCCATCGGAAATCCGGACGGTGAGATGACATGTCCGCAACCTGATTCTTTACACCCGGGATGTGCTTGACCTCCCAGGAAACATTTTGGAAGACTTTCAGAATATCCATCTGTCCTATGATGAGGTGTGGTTGTGTACAGATCCAACACAAGGTCGCAAGGTCTGTGTGTACCAAAAATGGTTGCTCAGCTCCGGGGAGGTTGAATATCCAGTATAATATTACGTCCCAGATGCCGAATAGTTCTCTGTCATATGTGGGGTATCGCGTCTCCCCATAGTGTAATTTACAGCTGAAATAACCTAGTACTTTCTCTGCCTTGTGTTGCATCTGGGAGAGCACTGGGCCCAATACATACTGGCTAGCATCGATGTGCAGGCAATATTTGGCTTCGGAGTCCAGCAGAACCCGCAAAGGAGCATTGGAGAGTGCTTCCTTGAGGGTGTCAAAGGCATGCTGGCATCTCTATCCCAGGCGAATGGAGTGTGCTTGACCTTCCTCGGCTCTGCATGTTGCCGCCCGAGGTCTCCTTTTCCCTTCAGAGGGGTGCCAATGGCATGCAACGGCATTCCAATGTGAACCTAGTGTTCAATGAATTTTCTATAGTAACTGGTGATACCCAGAAAGCCACTGACGTTCTTACTATTTTCAGGTTGAGGCCAATCCATTACTGCATGGGTCTTATATTCCTGGGCATGGATGCTGCCCTTGTAAATGTCAAAGCCAGAGAAATCTACTTTCGGACAAGCCCAGGCACAGTGTACACGTTTGGCTTTGAGACCATATTCCGTCAGAAAGGTAAGCACTTCACGGACATGTATGACATGTTCCCCCAAGGTACGGCTGAGAATAATCATATTGTCGAGGTACACGACAATGAAATTGCATTTTATTGGCTCCAAGATGCCGTTCATCATGCACATGAACAGGCTGGGTGCGTTCACCAGGCCACATGGCAGGACTCATCACTCCTACAATCTGAATTTAGTGGTGAAGGCCATCTTTTGCCTGTCAGACGTTGCGATACAAATTTGTTGGTAACCAGCCACCAAGTCCAATTTGGTGAACCAGGAGGAGCTTTGCATGAAGTTGAGTAAGTCCTCGATATGTGGAAGAGAATAACGATCCATGATGGTTATGGCGTTTACTGTGAGATAATCTATGCACATACGCAGCGTACTGTCAGGCTTTGGCACGAATACTACTGGTGAGCAGAAATTCAATCGAGAGTGCTGAATCAAACCGCAGCGAATCGTCTTGTTTATCTGCCTCCAAAGCTCTGCATCTTCATATGGAGAGTTGGGGTATGGTTAGCAGAATGGTATTTTGCCATTCGGGTCTATTTTAATTTCGAAATCAGCCTGCCTTGCTATCTCTGAATTTGCATAAGTTGGCTTGCCGAGAAGACCCTGGAATTCCATCAACATGGCTTGAAACTCCCCCAGTGGTTCGTCTGTCCAAAGTGTGTCCACATCGCCACCGTGGTGCACTTTGATCAACAAGGCCCGTTGCAACATGCGGGTAGATAAGGTTTTAAGCTCTGCCTTCCATATGATGTGGATGTCCATAAATTTGGCCTCCTTCACTATTCCTTCATCGACTTCCAAGGGGCATAGGCCAGGCAAGTAATGTACTCGGCTATCCTCTCTTTCCTCCCAGTGGTTATCAGTAATCCACATTTCATTGCTGTCGTGGTGGATTTAATATCGTCACTTCATATCACGCATCCATTTTTTGCCTAGCACAATATCCGAGCCTTTCACGACTTAAATCATAAATTCAGCCTCATAGGCATATGACGCACCGAGTCATTGTTTCAATTTAACTCTTTGGCGTTTTTTGAAGCCATTCTCTGCATTGATATTGGCCATCTACCCAATCATCCTTCCCACCGCCTTTGCACTTAGGGTGGCCCGTTGGCCATTTAGTTCATAAATGAACTTCCACCCCACATAGTTCTCTGACGCACCATCGTCCTTCACTACCCTTACCTTTTTTGCTGCTCCACCATCCTCCTTCAGTTTGGTATCTCATTTTCCCACTAAACCTTAGTTGGTCGACGACTGAGTCATCTAGTTTACTAACTTTCAAGTGGTGGTAAATGGTGAAAGACTTGAATTGACTATCTGGCACCATTTTGCCACCCTTTGTGTTTGACGATACAGTACATCATGGTGTTTTTATGGGAGGTTCAGCCACAGCTACTGACATTCATTGCCTTTTCCCGCCTCAGAGTCAGAGTCTGAGAGACTCTCCAACTCCCTATCCGCCTCACTGTTGGTCTCCTACTTAGCCTCCATTTCCTTGTCAAGCCACCCACTCTCGTTGCTACCAGTTAGTGTACCCTCCCTTCTCTTATCTTCGTGTGGGCGTCCAGAATTGGCTTTTGCAGTATCTTTGCCGACCAAAGCTGGTTCGAGCAGCTTTTTCATCAAGTCATGGTATGTGCAATTGTGAAAGATATGGCCCACCTGGCCACAGTTATAGCAGGTCCAACCGTCGACTTTGGCCCGGCCAGCCGTGCCAGTTGTACCACTTTTCTTCGATTCCATCTTCCTAGCTGAAGGTTTTGTAGTTGGGGTAGTGTTGGGGCCACTTCCAAGTTCAGACTTGTTCAGAGAGGTGTCAAATACGGCGAGGTGCTCTCTGTGTTGTTCGAGGGTTGCATTCCCATCATGCATGCCAATATAACGAACCAAGTCTTTATACACTCCCTGGTTGCCCTTTTCAATGTTATATCCATCAGCATCAGCTAAGATTTCGGCAGTCATTGGTTGGTGTGAGTCCAATTTCGAACATAGGCGACTGAAACGCTTGTTAAACTCTGTGACACATTCTCCCTTCTTTAGGCTCAGATCTTCCCACCCACATTTGACCAGGTCTAAGGCTTTGGACGGAATACTCTTACCTTTGAACTCTGTACAACAGGTGGACCATTCAATGGGCATACTCATTGGGAAATGGTGCATGGCCCAGACTGCTGTGTCAATTTCGAGTTGTGGCACTGCTTACTCTCCCCAGCCCATTGTACCGACCCATCCAATGGCCTGGGCTGCATTGTTGAAGTGTCGTTCCAAAGCAACAAGAAAGGCGGTGACGTCGTCCAAGGTTTGTGTGCCCTTATACGTCGGAAGGTTTGCTGACATGACTGAGATGCGAAAGCTTCAAGGCAGGCCAGGGGTTGGCTCGGTGGAGCTATGGCTCCTGTATTGGCCAGAGATCGGTTCAGAAGAGCCATGGATCCCGAATGGGCCTGGAGGCGGTTGGGAGGTGTTTGGTGCAGGGGTCGTATGTACTTCATCTCTCGTCAGTTGTTGAATGATGCGTTCGAATGCTCTCAATTCAGATTCCTGGCTGCTCTTCCCTCACCATAAATGTTTGAATTGCAGCAGCAGCATGTCCTTCTGCAGCCGCAGCTGTGTGATGTCTGACTGCTCCGTTGTCTCCGACTCCGACTTGGACTCGTTGAGCCGTCTCTCCAACTTGGCGGATCAATGTTCCTTGATTGGAAGCTCTTCCTCCAACTCCTCAATTTCCCGCTGAGCGGCCGCTAATTCCCTGCTCAGGCTGTCTCGGACGGGCACTTTGGCCTCCAAGTCCTTGACTTTAACGGCCAAGCTCACGTTGAGGTCACAAATCTAGGCTGATTTCTCAGCTTATTCATGGCTCTCGGAGCGGTTAGCATCAATGATCTCCAATTGCACATCCTCAGTAGCCCTGATCCAGTTGATTGCTCGGTCAGACAAGACCCCAGGGCTGTAATCAATGACTTTCATTTGGTTTATGATGTATTCTGTTGTGCCAAGTTCTGTTGGTTGGAAGCCTGTGGTGGCTGAGGTCTTAAACCTGCTGCTAGACCTAATTGACTTGCCTTTGTCGATTTTGTTGGTAAAACTGACATTGTGTGTGTTGTGCATGTTGTGCATAGCAGGATGGGCCGCACAAATTGGAAGACCAATGCAATACCTTCCAGCCGCCGGCAGTCCATTGGTTCCCAGGTAACCCAAGTGATTCTACCATCGTACGTTGTGTTTCAATCGCTTCTGACTCCTGTGACACCGCCAGAAGTCGAGTGTTGCTACGAATGTGGGCATATAGCCTCTCCATATGTATAGAAGTGAATGTTATTGATTGTTGACCTGACATCTCGCTAGAACTAACTACTATGCAAGCCTCCCACAGAGCTGCACAAACCCAACAGAGTCGCACTAATTCAACATAGCCGCACCTTAACATGACCAGAGCCGTCTACCTACACAAAGTCTATGGAAGATTTGGCTAATAGAAGACTCTAGGTCTGTTGAAGCTTTGATGTTAACGTTGATGTAGCAAACCTACGTGTCTACATAATTCTGGTACTATGGACACCATCACTGACACCATCACTATCACCATTGCCACCATCACCATCACCATTATCACCATCACCTTTATCACCATCACCATCATGACAATTAGCCCTGAACCAAATATACACATATACACTCCCAAATAGTTGGAAACAGACAGCAGATGCCACTTGAAAATCTGAGTTGGAGATCTGCTCTCCCCAAGAGCCCCATCATCTACCTTTTCTGGAACATGTAAGGCTTCAATTGTGAACACCATTGATGTGAGGCATCCTGAAATCTCATTGCAGTGGCCACACCAAAACTTCAGTTCGGAATATAGTATTAACTGACATCAAAATTTCGGCCTTCTGCCTCCTTCCCTCAGCCTCCCACCACCCGCTTTCCGGTGCCTCGCGCCTGCAACTCAGCATCTCACTGGATCGAGCACCAATGAGTATGCATGGGAACGAATAGTCATGTGAGATTAGGAGTATCTTGTGATCAGAGGGTGTACTTGGTAGCATGCTCGGATGTGTGCTTCAGAGTATCTTGAGAACTTTCTTAGAAGCATACATCCAGTCAGGCTGGGAGTGTGTCATCGACTGCAATTTCAAACATCCATGAGAGCATCCTCAGCAGTGTACTTACGAACCTAGTTGGAGTTGTACTTCTGAGCCTGGTGCTTGGAGTGTACTATGGAGCGTCATGGAAGCCTATGTGGCAGCCTATAGTCAATCAGGCTGGGAGTGTGCTATCAAATTCCATTAGGAGTGTACTCGGAGTGTACTTGGGAGCATCATGGGAGCTTAATTGGGAGCTTATAGTCAAGCAGGCTGGGAGTGTGTTATTTAGTGAAATTGGGGGTGTATTTGAGAATGTACTTGGAATTATTCTTACGCAAATTTTGAGAGCTTACTTGGAAGCATATAGTCAACAATACTGGAAGTGTGTCATCAAGTGCAATTGGAAGTGAACCTTAGAGTATGGTCCGGAGTGTGCATAACAGCATCTGGAAAGCTTACTTGGAAGTGTGCCAAGAAGTGCATTTGGCGGTTGTGTTTAATGCAGCATACCAAATAGAATCAAGCACACATAATGGCATCTGTATTATACATATCCAGTCGACGTGCATGTCAATAGAACCTCATAGTGCCACGCATGAAATATGCTATGCATTTCAATCCCAGCATCATCCTTTCTATGAGTTACATGTCATATAAGGTGATTTTTCCCATTGTCAACATACAGATTTAATTTGATGGAAGTCTATTGACTACTATACTAGGAGCCATAAACTGATGTTGTGCTAACATGGAACATTTGACAAACTATCAAGAAAGAACAACTCATGACATCACCCCAGCTGAGCAGATGCAGTTTGTAAAGAAATTATTAGTCTGCATGATTCTCATAGATATTTCAAGCAATGCTTACCACATTCAAAATCTGCAAAAAGCTATCCAACAGCACATATTATATCTTCGATATCCAACAACATCTGTGGTAGGCCATATCAGAGACAATTGACCGATTAGTTTCTGCCAACAATTATAACACTGTTGATTTTGGAAGGCTACATACTGGCAATGTGAAATAGATATATTTACCTAGCAATTAAGTAAATAACATATGACTACAGCTCAACTATACTAACAACTATACTAGTCTTGACTATCCAGAAAAGATATTGTCAAATTTTGCTCTTTTTGACCGGTACAATAATGGCATTGGAAAAGCTTTCAACATACTATCCACAACCAGTGAATGGAGATATCCACAGCGAGTCCAACTTGTACATCTTCAGGATTTTCATGAGGTGTGATTTTGCCAGCATTCATTATTACAGTACTAGTAGTATATAGAGATATATGTTCGTTCAGTATGCAGGAGTATCAAATTACTATTACTCAATGATCCATCAAATGATATCAAAATTTACAATTTTGCACAGCTGTTCCATACACAATACAATGTGGTCTTGCCATACAATCTTAGGTGAGTGGTATTCCAGCATTATCTTATTGACAGTAAATTTATAAAAGTCCACATTGGGTTGTTATACTACAGTCAACTAGGTTCCACGCCAACTTGAATACAGTCTGTGAATTTGGAGTCCGATATTGACTATACATATGGCATGCAAACATTCATAGCTGAAGCACATAACATCTGAATTCAATCTGCACAAGTAAACAGAATAGCATTAGTAATACATTCCAAGACCAGTTGCCATCTTTTGCAGTATTTTAGTTCTGCTGAATCCACCAAATTAGATTGTACAATGTTAAAAGCACCTACCACTGGGAAAAATAACATCTATCTGTTCCAAAGATGTGAAAAGGATACTCCATTAAACAAGATTTATATCATCAAACTTGTAACTCATCTTAGAAAGGTAGATACAGACTGCAAAGTCTAGCAATGACAATATATCAATCAACTTGTACAGAAGTAAGATAGTTGTTGGAATTGTACAATTGTTACAACTATCATCGATATAACATGCAGACAATATGAGTTCAGATTCAAGATGTGCCATTATGGTCTGGATGAAAGTGCCTACAGTTCAAGTAGCTGCAAAATTTAAATAATCTAATAGATTGGTTTCATAGTATTTAAAAGATACTAATATACTGTTTAGTATGTTCATGGCTTTGTCTCCACAACATTAAACTCATGGTGAACTAGCTGGATATTCACACAATGTATGAGAGAGTAGTGTCATTTGGACTTTTCCTGTTTGAAAGTACCAGGAAGTACATGGGAGCACCTTGAACAATCAGTATGGCTGTTCAAATTGGCTAAATTGTTCAGTTAATACTTCCAAGATGTTGTACATTTAACCGATAACTAATCTGTAATCTTCCGTAGACATGCTGCACATCGCCACTCTGTGATTACCATTGACTTCTCCTTCATGCTATAGACTCTATCACTATTCACTGTACACTGCAGATCAAGTACTTCAATTCTACCCAACTAGGAGGATACAATACTGTATTGCCACAATACATTGTGGCAATCGGTGGGGACATTAGCCAGAATATTTTTGTGATGTGGTTCATTGTTTTTTGAATAGATCTTAATGATATTGAACAATGCACTGCAGTACTTGCAGTTGATACATTTTCATCAAAGATTAGCTATCTGATTTTCAAACTCACTTTGTATACTGTCTATCTCAATTATCATCAGTACCCAATTGTGTACAGTACGCAGGTATCCAATGCGGTCAGGTAGATGGAGTCCTGACGTATGTAATGTTAATGACAACAGGTATTGATGCCACACTGAGAGGAACAGTATATACATTACCACTGCGAGATGTAGTTATCCAAATGTGGTAGTAGAAACTAATAATCAATTATTAACCCATTGAGTACAGTATAGTTCATACGCATGACAACAATGCCAACCACTTTCAGAATCCACCAAGTCTGCATGGTATCCAGTGACTGGCTATATCTGATACTGTACTTACCTAGTAGCTACACCGTCTACTCTTTATATACATTGTATTCTCTGGCTATCTGCTATTACAGTCTAATGTTCAGTGGCTCTATCCCGAAGGTCGTTCTGATATCAATGGCATCTGCTGCTTGGATTTATAGCAGTCCTTCCAGTTCTCGGCAGAAATTGTAACACTGATCTCTAACTCACCATTTAAACTGTGACAAATTGTCAGTCCCTTATATTTCTGGTTTCTGTACTATTTATTTGAGCAAAAACACCACACAATCTTCTTTTAGTATAAATTTCTCTGTGGTTGCTTCCAATAGCACTTTATCCGAATGCTGTGCTCGATTGTCTGTATATAGATGTTTTCTTACATTGTTACGCAGCAGGTATATAGAACTCTCTGGTGATACAGACTTTACTGCTACTATCTGCAAGAAACTATTTCTGCACTTGTATTTCAGTAAGCTCTTGATCTTGTACTCTAACTTCATACTATCACAGCTGCCACATTACAACAATCAATTCTGCTGATAGTTAATAGGCTGTCAGACTAACTCCAATTTGTCTATATTGAAGATATCATTAAATGGTTCCAGCAGATAACCAATAAACTCACCCTGTATTGCATTTCCACCAATATTAAAATTTCACCATACTTTCATCACTGGCAGAGTTACCACTATACTGACAATTGTCCATTGCATATTGTTATGTTAGATGAATATAGACTTACTACCATACAAATATTGCAAGAGTAATAAACTGAAATCTTGTAACTATCACAACAATTAAATAGGATGTATACCAATACTACTTCTCATGCTATGGTCCCTTATATTTTCTCTTCTACTTTGGTTTAGTTGCTATGGGAGGATATCATTGGAGGACAGAAACAGCACAGATTTCAGGTATCACCTTCAGCATAAAACAACTTGATATTTATACTTTTACCAACTTCATCACCTTCTGCCCTGCTTTCTACACCAGCTTGTACTTTATCCATTGGTTTCTATAGTACTATATACTAAGTAGTAGCTACTTTGTATATACCACCCTATCTCTCTTTACATTTATCACTTCCACCATATTTACTTTCAATAGTATTACTTTTCATCCACCTTACTGCCTCCGCTTCCAGACAATGTGCATTAACATCTATCACGATTTTCCACATCCAACACGATATTCCTGCAGTCTCCAAAGCTTTCAACCGGATGTTGTTGGTTTTCCATCTTGTCAGCAGCTTAGTGGCTATGTATACTGTGGCAGACAACCATTTCATGCTGGTTAATTGAAGGCAAATTGCTTAAAACTTTGAACAGTTTCGATTAATAATGTGTTGTTCATATATTCCAGCAATATTCGTTGCTGTGGATATTGTGTCAGATGGTATCCTGGTTTCAAAATTTTGCTTGAAAGGTATCATATATTCTTTCATGGATACTCCATTCATTTGTTCCCAGGAATTGGCTTACAATATAAAGCAGTGGTAGACTATCTCATCTAAATTGCAGTTTAGGAATATGTACTTGTGAAAGTTATTGGGAGGACATTGTACAGTTGTAGCCTAATTGGAGTTGTAGAGAGTCAAATTGTTTATTAGAGGTAGGTATATGGTCCTTTGGATTTAGAGTGAGTGGCGACAACTCATTTTCAAAATTATACTGTACCTCAAAGGTATAGACTTCTATTCTGAAACCAGCATAGATTATTTGATATCTGACATTCAATGCTATTTCGGTACATAAATGTCATATACTAGAAGGTCATTAGATTAAGTTGGAGGGTATATTGTATCCATTGATGTGAATCCAGTACTGTTGTTGGAGATCATTTGGAAATCAGAGTTACAATTTAGCTGTCTCTAATAATAAACAGTTTCAGTAATCAAATCATATACCAGTGTGCTTGCACTTGCAGATATATATCATTCTGAATATTGCATACTGCATGGATTGTACAGTACCTCTCCAAGGTTAAAATGTCTTCTCTCACTGAAGTTTCAATAAATGGATAGTACATCTCATCTAGTGGATCCATCAGAAATATATAGGATTGCCTGAATCCCATTGTATAACTTTTTGAGATTCCCAGAAAATTGCAAATACTACCTGCATGCCGCGATCCAGAGGAAAGTAGATTACACAATTCAAGAACAGTCTGAGGTGATTTATACAACCTCTTCCAAATGGACAGAATTATTTAACATACTATCAAAGCTATCGACCTTGGCTTATCGGATAATAAAATCCTAATGCGACTGAAACATATACACTGGTCTGCCTGTGAACTGTAATCTTCGCACAGTAGATTTCAAACAGTGGTCTGTAGAGTCGTTTAAATAATATATCTATGATATTTGTCTTATTTAGTTCATTGTATAGGCAAGTACAATAAGCTTTGCTGCATTATACCATGCTATATATACTATATTAATATTTGTCTATAAATATAGAGACAGTTGAATATGGCAGCAGATATTTCTTCAGTGTTATCAGAGTTACACTAGGTGATGGTAAGGACTGGAAACTACAAATACACATGAAAGTGGTAACAAAACAAATGTATAAATATTTATGAAGGTACTAATTGAATGATTTTGGAGATACACTTCATCACTATTATGCTGTATACTAAGCAATTTATACAGAGACTACGATAAAACATGTTTGAACATACAATTGAACTCTACAATTCAGTACAATCGATGATGTACTGCGAAGCAATAATTGAGTTGATTCTGCAATCCACTTTACAATCATGATAATGAAACCATCCAGATGGCAAGAGAGAAAAGTTGAAGATATATATGAAGGTCAAAATCAAGCAGGTTGGAAATGTACTGGAAGCCTATAACTGAGTAAGTTTGGAAATGTCCCATAAAGCAGCAAGCATTCAAAGTTAGAGATTGAAATGATGTATACATTACTATATACCTGGAGGTAATAATTAATTCAGTGTGGAAGTAACCTCAAAGACAATGACAAGGCAGAATTAGAGAAATACAAGGGGACAGTGGCTATATACACTGAGAAGTGGTGATTGAACAAGCATAGAAATATAGTTTGAGATAGTAATTGAAAAAGTTTGAATATAAACTTGTATGGAATAACTTAGTGGAGTTAGAAATATGCTTGTTCAAGGTAATTTAGTGGACATACATAAGAACTTGAAGGTAGTACTTAAGTAAAACTGAAGACAAATTTTGGAAATAGCCAATCTGGATACCCTTCAGACTGAAACAATTAATAGTTTGCAATACACATTGGGAGTAAATACAGTATTTCTGGTATAGCTTGGAAAAGAAGAAATTTAACTACAGTTGGCTTTGTATTTCTAAATGTAAAAAGCTGGAGGTAGTGGATCTGGAGGGAGCCAATGAGAAAGAAGTTCTGAGAACAACTTTGACATACAGCATTGGTTAATTCCCCATAGTGGGCATGTAGAGAAGAGCTTAATATATGTTCTTAGAAATAAGTAATAATAGTTGAATAACTAGCTGGGAGTACAACACAGTCAATCTTGGGTAGAAGCTGTATCACCTAGAATTTGATTATCAAGATATCGAAAGATTGAGATGAATACCATAATATTGTACCCACAGGAAATACAATAAGTGAAGATAACATATAGAAACATTGGCAATAAAGATACAAGAAGATTGTAAACATCTGTAATGACAGTGATAATTAGGTTCTTGCCAATGGCACAAGACGTGTCCACAGCCAGGCAACCGCAACCGCGTATAATCTACTTCCGATCTCTCTTAAACAGCCCATAATAATCCTATCTATGGACTTCTCTACTATACTACCATATCCATGTGTACACCGTATCTTCTCATATGTTCACATTTGTGACCATATACATATATACGCCCTTACACATTCGTTCAAAAATACTAACACCAGGAAATTTCTGGGTGAAACACTCATTGACCATTTCTTGTTTAGTAGGGACAACATGTAATACAGTATATACAATTCTTCACATGAGAAATTGTTAATCTAACAGTGTAGATTATAACTCCTATTTCTTATATCAATTAGTATTATTCCACATCATCACCATTTTCATGCACTATCTCTCATACTTGTCTACCAGTCCATGATTATCTAATAATACAATAATGAGTCATTTACCTCTGCCCTCTAATTCTATAATTTTCAATTACTACTTAGTGCTGTATCTACTCAAAATGAACTGGATTCTGTGGTCTGCCATTCTCCTACCCAAAGCCTGTCTCCTACCACTATTACTATCAACAGTCAACTACGATGTGGAGTCTCCACACGTTCAATATTCTTCTGACTAGATTAACTATCTCCAGTTAACTCTTCACAATTATCCTAATCCAGTCAACTCTTAGTGAATTCTTATAATTATTAGCTAACTTATCAATATAACCTTTTATATCAATATTTGCGACTCTGAAATTGAATATCTACAAATCAACTGTTTCTTACAAGTTATACTGCAGCATACTTATTATACTTGGATGATTACAAGTTAATATAGAAATAGAATTTCAGCAATCATCTCACAGTAGCTGTTATTAACTTTCTCCAAATTACCCAATTTATTCAACATTGGTATTTAGACCATTATTGCTTTCATGTGTATATCTGAATTTATGAAAGTATACCCTCAAAAAAGTTTCTTCCAATTTACTCTGTCACAATCTTCATGTATATCTTAAAGTTACTCAACTATAATACACACAGTATATTTCCAATTTTGCTCAATTACTATCTACTAGAGAATTTACAAGTTCAAACAATTACCATCTCCCATTGTTTCTCTCCATTGACTCAGTCATGCAATCTTTTGTATATGTGTAAATTATCTTGAATATAGTCTCCAAGTGTATCTCTAAGTTCACTTGATTATGTTGTAAAATGCACTTCTAAACTTACTCTATTCAGGCATGAATGTGCATCTTCAATGTTATTTAATTACAGATTCCAAGTGCATCTCTATATTCCCTTAACCATACTCTCCAATGTAAATCTCCTAATGCACTCAAATATAGCCTTCATGAGTTTCTTCAAGATAGCTTCATTTAATCATTATAGGTTGATCTGCACACTTTTACAACTTTAGCCCAACACAATCTTGCTGAATTCACCTGATTACAATTTTCAGAATTCTATTTGGCACATCTTGAGTTTCATCTGCTGTTAAATCATGTAGTTAATATAATCGTGGCAAACTCCGGCATCTAGATGTTCACTCAATCATACTCTACAATATATAGCTCAATCCTTACTCAATTTTACTATCCAAGTCAATAATAACCATTACTTCACAATAATCATCATGAACACCTCCCATTACATGAAAGCCATCTTCAACAAGTCCAGATAGAGCATTTGAACATGAATCTATATATGCATATATATACATATGTACATGCATACATACATCCATACATACATATATTTTCATATATATACAGGTTCACATATAAATATGCATGCATGGAAATACACACTGTGTTTAGGACATTTGGTATTTTTAAATACTTACTAGTGACTGTTATATTCTGTTGCACTGGCCATTTTCCCAAATAATATATTAGTTTTCCCTCCCTGTACTACTGCAATTAGTATACATCCAAATATCCTCTAGGTTTCCAGAAACTGACTTCATTATGGCCTGTCTCCTTATAATCTGATAGTTATGCTACCACCACTTCCAGATATATTCAAATGCTACTGCATTGTTCTACTGAACTTCAAAATTTGGCAGATTTATCGTTACAGTTTGACAACTCTGACAAAATACTCAAGCCTTTCAGCAAAAATGAGATATTTTGCAGATACTGATTATACTTAGTAACTTCAACAACCATCTATTCTAATCTTTGTAATACGAACAGCAATTCTCTGAACTACTGAATATCTGACAGACTCCTGCTACTAAGACTTGTAAAATACATACTACACTACTGCACAGTAAGCTTTTTTCTTTCTTCAGTCACATCCAACTGAAATGTATCTTACTTTCAAAGTATACTTTTTCATGTCTATGGTATACTTCTTCACACATTTCTGCTATATAACTGAGCAATTTCTTACAGCCATGTCAAAATGGTTTTTGAAGTATATTTCAGTTTGAATTACCATACACATTATATGGAATTTAGTCATTAACATAAGTGTATATAGGTAACTTTAGTATCTTGTGCCTCTGTAGTTATGTAAAACTAACTGTATCCTTCAAGTATTGTATTTGAAAGTACTTTATATCATTGCAATTCTTATAAAATCTACCATTATCCATATTCGACAGATTACTGAGTTATAACCTGTTATATTCCATCTCAGCTGGTTTCACCATATCACCAATCATAAAATTAGTCTATTTACTAGCTTTTCTATCTCTCATGAGCCTGTAAGTATCATAGTAAGACATCTCAACTTGAATACATACACTAACCAAATTATTATCAGTACTGCAAAATGTACTAAATCTTACTCCCATCAGTTATCAGCGCTGTAGTAAAGAAATTGCCCTAATAGTTAGTATTAACAAGTTACAATCAAAATATCAGTTAGACGACAGAGGATGTAAATTATGGTAGATTCTATGCTCTAGATATACTAATTGTCTACCATAGAGTCAGGTACAGGATTGAAGCTATACTAATATATATCATAGATAAATGAGGTATAAATCATTGGATCCATTGAAGAAGGGAATTGAAAGTATACATAGTCAACTATACTTATCTAGTATGATATCAGAAAATAGATATATATTATTATTCACTACTGTACAAACCATCAGTATCTCTTTATACACAACTACTACAATATGTATAGTATTTCCACTCAATACATAGATGAAATAAAATAGCATGCAGTTGTAGACGAATAATTTGAAAAGAATCTCATTGAAGAAAAAAATACGCAAACTAATAAATTCATATATATATTAAATTTCTGTAATAAGATATTCTATTATATAAATCTATTTTCATAAGATTGTTACAATATAATTATTAAAATATTGTTAATATAATGAATTTGAAGAACTAAATTTAACATTAATTGAAAAGAGAATACCTTAATATTAATCCAATTTACTTAATATAACTTGTGGAACAGTATCAAATATATATTGCAATGTATTATACTATAAGATTTTGTATAAAATTTCAAACTATTAAGTGATTGAGAATGGTATACAATGATGAAACTATTGTAGAAATGTACAGAATGATTTAATATTTTTGAATAACAAAAGTTGCATTATTTGAATCTAACTTTAATATTAAAAAACTTATTTCCAAATTTTTATAATTTTTTTGATTTCATTGATAGTATTACAATAATATTACTTTTTCAAAACATCTTAGTATATTGTTCTTTTGTGCAAATCAGTACCCATTGATGTATTTCTAATATATTATATACAATCACTATTTGTTGAAAACAGATGTATAATAGATATTTAAAGAAGTAGTTGTTATATAAGTTTTAAACCTTTTTTAACTTTTCCATTCACAAAACAATATTACACTACGACACAATTGATTAGTGGAGATGAATTTTAAATAATGAATGTATTATCTATAAATTGGAAATATCTTCTATAGAAGAAAATTTATATTTACATGAATAAATACAATTAATTATCCCTTGATAGATATTCGCCATTTATTACAAGCTCTAATTATATATTTGTGAATACATTGGAGATTTGTACTAGTTCTATCTAGATTATATTTGAATAATTTTTCCATATTATATATAATTTTCATATACAATATATATTGTAATATATAGTTGCCATATGTCAATTGTTATTTGTATATAGATTCCTTTCTGATATTCTTATATACAGCAAAAATATAATTATTTTATATATTTATTTATATAGGTAATGAATGTAAACTCTATGTCAATATCTAACTACAATACAGTCAGGAATATTTTATTTCACAACTAAAATGAGGATATCCCAAGTACAACAAATGTCAAAATTTCATTAGTTGAAACAAGCTACTATTTATGCTTTACGATGCTATTTTGCGGTCTAATTTGATGCTGCGCTATGTGTTAGCTTCCCCCTGCAAGTTTGATTTCATTTATGAGGTAGCTGGCGTGAAAGTGGTGACAAAGTATGAGTGATTGCCACGTGACTTCTGTCGGAGCGCTGTATACGGCTTCTGCGAGATAAAACAGTGTACTAGATATTTGGTAAACGAAGCATAATCAATGGGTGAATTGAATTAAACTTCTGTGCTCATTGATTTTCTACATTACCCATATTGCACGTGACTTATTTACCTAGCTTTTTAATGGTACTCTTGCCTCTTTTCAGACATTGCAATCAACTGAAACGGAACTTATTTCAACAGTACAACGCACTCAAACGAAGTCATTCAAACGTTAGAATAAAGCCTTTACCACCCTGCCGACCCAAAACTCGTCACCTAGTACATCACTGTATCTTCCCCACCCTCCTCCACGACATCCACATCGACTATATCGGGGACTGTTCGACAATTCCCGTCTGTTATGCTGCTATGGCGTTGATGGTTACAGTCTGTGGGAGTAGATAATTGGTGACTTTTTTGCTCTGCATCATTGCTGTTATCAATGGACTCAGAGATACCATCGTGTTGAGGACAATCAACCATGGTATCTTCTTCATGTCCTAGATTGGTATAGTCACCAGTCGTGCCATTACCATCATCGCGTTCGTCGCCGCCGCTTGGAGATACCAGCTTATCGTTACGTCTAGCAAGGTTCCGGAAAGCGGCCTCCGCACTACAGACGGTCTCCTCTGCAGTGACTATTTGCCCCCTGATGGTGTCTTCTTCTATAGGTAAAAGTTTCCAAGGGAGGTAAAACTGAGAAGGTTAATTTGTTTTCTTCACAAACTAATATTCGGATAAACAAACCAATTTGGGTGCTGTGGACGTTGCAAGCATGTTCGCTCGCGCGGAAAGACTACAATGACGTATTTGCATCTACAGAATATATTAGTATTCGATGACTTTGCTATGATACGGTCGAATTCAATAGTTATACCGCTCGTTCCTCAAACTCTCTAGTTTCCTCCCTTCGCCGTAGATTGAAATCATTATCTTCCTTTTTCTGCCGTTCATCTAGCTCCTCAGTTTGTGCTTTGAGCTTCTCCTGAAGCTTCGCCTCCACTTCCTTGCGCTTGACAGCATTTGACCTTGCTCTCTGGCTTGTGGAGTCTTGTTGGAATTTACCGATGGTTCCTAACAGTGCTCCAAACAGCCGCTTTCCTCGTCTCTTTTCCTCTTCAAGTCCACTTCGCCTCCGGTCTATCTGAGGGGATGTCGGAACTTCCTTTGATTTACCGGTTATAGCTGCCATCATCACTCCAGCATCGTTAGATATCGGTGTCATGGGTGGCGTGTCGATAGATGTGCAGACACCTCGGTCATCAAGGCGTGGTCGTTTGGAAGCATGAAGGGTTGAGGATAGTTGCGAACGCTTCAATTGCTCAGTGATGTTACAAGGTACCACCACCGCGGATGCGACAGTTCTATAAGGCAATTGGATATTAGCGTTCAGCTACTGAGGACGGTAGGAGGTATTGCTAAGTAGAGATACATTGCTTCACTGTCATCCATTTCCAATATATTCCCACAAGCTTTTTACAGGTTGCCTACTGTGGATCCGTTATGGCAGAAGTAGTAGCCAGCAAGAGTAGGATGAAAGTACTACAGATAGTGCGGGTGCTAATGGTGGTCACCTGGTGGTAGTGGCGGTAGTGGGGGTGGTGGTGGTAGCGGTGGTGGCATTAGTTGATCAGATAGAGACGGAACAACTGGTGGTCTCAGTTCACGCTCTCTTTTGATTTCGGGGCGGCTAAGAATTATTATAAAGAATATCATGTGATATACATGTAAATTTTTAAGATTATGAAAGACCAAGGAAAAAATCCTAAGGGCATATGAAATAAATTTCAAGTTTTTTTACCAACCCCTATTGGTACACAGAGACTCCAGTTTTTGGCTGCTAAATGGTATTCTTCTTACTGTGGAACTCATTATATTATCCCTGGCTTGTGCACTAATATAGAAGGAGCCATTAGTTATATACATAGAATACTATATTTTGAGTATTGCAATCTAAACAGTTGTACCTCTGAGTAAACTGCTCCACTCCATAGAGACAGTACAGTATGTACTTAAAGTATTCTAGCATGATACTTTTTAAATAAGTAGAAATATTAAACTGTTTACTCCAAAATGGGATATTGATGTTTATATTCTATCTGATACTTAAATCTAGTATAGTAACTGGAATATTTTATTTAAATATATAAGTATAGTTATATAGTAAAAGTTCTGGTAATGGCAGCTATCTAATTATTCTATTATCTTATAAAATTGTTTTTGAAAAATATATACATAATGAGAAAGTAACAATTGCCCAATTGAATGTTTAGATAATATCAAGAGAAATAGTATACCAGTTAAAAGAAGACTGTAATATTCTGTGTTGCCTTATTAATATCTTCACCAAGAAAATTACCCTAGTACAATATGCAACTAATAGAAAAGCTGTTTTTAGAATAGTATTCCACAGTATATTTAACAAGTAGTACATTAAAGTTCTATAGACATCTATACTGATACAAACAGTAAAATATCAATTGTATATAATAACTACAAGTGGTACAAAATTCCTTGAGATGTGGAAGCACTAGAGACCTGACTTCAAGTGTTGGTTATGCTTGACATATAATGCTATACAATATAGAAGAACTAGAGAAATAATACCTTTAGTCAAATATTTTTGACATCTCAAGCTATGGATTGCAGAAAAGCTGAAGCACCAATAATTCTGGGTAATAATTTTTTATATATTAAGCTATAGATTATAATAGAGTTCCAGGGCTGTTAACTCTGTCAGGATTTTCAATACATCAAGTAGCAAAGTGGAGTATGGTTAGAGCTATAGGAGATCTGATATCTTATAGAGATATTATCTTCACCTACATTTTATTTTATTCCTTTTTGTCATAGTCAGTCTTTATCATTTTAGTCTACTGCTCATCCTCCTGCTCCTTTTCCCTCACTACCTTCAAATCAATATTGTTAGTCACTATCATAATATGTATTCAGTCTCTACAACAGTACTCTGGCCAATCCTCATTATTATTTGGTTCTATGACTATTTGAACTCGTTCTGATCTGAATTAGAAATTGTCCAATACGATTACAGTTGGAATGTTATTATTATAGTAGTATCTGGTACAAGCAATGAGAATTTGATCTGTAGTTCCCTATATACAGGGGATACTAGCTGCAATATGATCAGGCTGGCTATGACAGAAAGCATTTTCTAAAACTCTAAGTATCTCATTGAATAGTTGATACATGTTTTGGTTTTTAAAATATAGCTATTGCGAATAAACAATACATCTCTTTCAAAGGCTGAGCTATACCTTTCAAATTCTCATACATTGTGCCAGTCAACAGATGTCTATACTGTCTGACAGATATACCTCTATTCAGAACTACTGAAAGTAATCTTTACGCTCAGCATTGCTTAAGCATTGATCATTGAGACTTTACAACTGTTAAGTAGAAGAACAAGAATTGCTAAAAGATGAGCAGTCGGCAATCTGAAATTCACACAGATTGAATTGAGGGGTGTATATCATATGCATACTCCTCACATTTGTCGTGGGTTGATTGGAGTCATAACTATACACTAAACATATTTATTCTTCATATGGAGAGGAACAAAAGAACTGAAACTTCCCTTACAAATACACTGAATTCCAAGGTATTGCAGCCACACTGTATTTTAATCCCTTGGCCCTTCCAAATCCTCTGACAATTGCACTGTTCAAAGACACACAGGATTGTTACTAATGTGCTTATTGTCCTAACATACTTCTTCTACTGACTAAGTGTTGTCCAAAATGGAATAGTCAGACTTCATAACAACCGATTGAGAAGCACACAGTACAGGGAGACCTTCAAGCTTCACTGATTTTCTGAAACCTCTCTCCATATTGAAGAATTCTGTAACAGTCACAGCTGTTACACAAGAGGAATATACTGGACCCACTGCAATAGATTGAAGTGCAGTGAGAAAACCAAAATCAGTAGAGGTGAGTGAAATGAAGATTACAGGATGGAAGATATTTGTTCTGTGGTTTGGTTGACTGCATGGTACTGGGATACAAGGCTACGAAACAGTTTTAATATTTAGAATTATTGAAGCAGAAGTGGAAACTAGAGAGACTGATGAGCCATTCAAAGTATTGGACAAAGTATAGGTTATGCACTGAACAATTGCTCTTTGGTTGAGTTGACATATTTGGTCATAAATAATTTGCAATATTTTGGAGCGATCTATAGAAGTGACATATTCAGTTTTAACCAGCACATTGATCCTAAAAAACCAAATGATACAGTCACATGTGTCGATAGAGTGTGGAGCAACTGACATTTCAATTGATGGAACCAGATTGTACTAACCATCAAAAGTTTTCACCAGAGAAGTTTATCAATACAGATATATTAAAGTTATCAATAGGAGACCTATCAAGTCAGGAGATATTACAACCATCAGAAGGTTCAAATGATAATCTACAATGTGAATGAGTCGCATAAAATATTAACCCCAAAACTCAGACATTATTCCATATTGCCAAAATACCCTCTTCATGTATTCATACTACTGCTGTTTGTATTTCATCAAATATGGACATGTTTGGATTATAGCATTATACTATCCATTGTTAGGAGAAACCAGTTAAGGGTTCGAGAGCTATCAATCAACCCTTTGATCCAGTTTATGACACATCTGCAGAATTCTGTGAACCAGAAATTTTAGTGTCCTGCCTGGTCTAAGACAACATTAATATTCTTATTTGAATTTCATTCTTAAATACAGTCTCACCACAAGATACTATTCAATGTATTGTAGCTAAAGTTCTTAAAAACCAATTTTCAGAGAATATAATCAGCAAACATTTCTATCACTTCTTGATATTGTTTAGAAAGATGTTGGCCAACCAGTTACTACTACATCGAATAGAAATGGTTCCTGATATACGTTTCAATAAGACAGAGACTTTCATCAAGGGACAAGTTTATTCAATTTCATTAACTGGGTTAGTGGTTCCTATGAAATGGCTACAAGAAACCATGTTGAAACAGTTTATTCATCAGTCATTATTACTGATTGCAGTAGCATTTCAATTCTCAAAGACTGCTGTATTAGATATCAACTTCAACAAGACTGATAGGAACATAAATAACAATATCTGAAGACATTATTACTCTCTGTACTGGATCAAGGCTTTATTTGTCATCCTACACAAATCACCTATATTGGTGAGACTTGATGCTTACAAGGCCTATGTCCTGTTTTGGGTGACAGAATGAAATGATCAGAAGTTTGCCATCTATATAACCTATGGTCTGTTCATAATAACCAGCATCTGATTGGAATAATGAACTGGCCAGAATACAGTCAGAGGTGTATGAATAATTTAATTTGTGCAGTATTTGATGAATGTTTCTATATGTATCCGGGCAGAGCTTTCACATTCAATGAATCACAGATAGAATATGCAGAGCATATCAAATGGATTAAAAATATCTTTGGGAAGCTGCCATGGACTTGAAGTTGAAATAGTGCAAGATACATATAGATACAATTAAGTATTGGAAACTTATCATATCAACAAATGGTACAGAAATGGATCAAAAGAAGGTGGAGACTGTCTAGAACTGGATTATCAAAAAATAGACCATTGATGGATAACCTAATATTTCCTTTAAAAATGAACCATTCCTTGTATTATATAACTATATGGAACAATTGATTCCTTGGAATGCAGGGAAGGCAGAACGATTACCTGGACTGATGCAAAAGAATTAACAATTCAGCAGAGCGTTGGAGGAACAGTATTGAATTGAAGAGATGGTTGCTATATTTAGAATGGTTTCTGTCTGGTGACATTGTGAATATGAATTTGAAGGAATTAATAAAATGGTCACTGCCTATTACATCTGCATTGGAGGTGTAATACAGTATGATAATGCCAGTGGTTTAAAAGATGTAGCTTATTATTTGATAATATACAGTCTAGCATAATATATATATGAAATTTACAATATGGAATATTTGGCAACTAGTAAAGTGATTGACGAATGGAGACCTAAATGTGAAGAGGTATTACCATGACTCCAGGGACTTTCACATTGCCAAAACTGGGTGTATTCGATTGTGCAGAAACATTTCAATCACCATGAAGCCTGCTGGTGTAATTGCATTGTATTTGGCTTTTGGTTTAAAATAGTTTGATACTCTGAAAAGACAGATTGTAAACTGGACAAATTGACATGAAGGCCTGCAGAGTGCTCCAAAATGGGGGATAAAAGATTGATAAATATGGAATAGGTGATTCATAAGCTGTAGAATCTACCAGAACAGTTGAATTTGTTGGCAGAAGGTCCACCTGTGAATGACATGCAATCTGTATCCAGTTTCAGTACAATATGCATATCTGACCATCCGATATCTGGATAACATTCTGCATATTGATCTTGGTAGTGGAAGCTGTTGGAAAAGAATGGCATTACAGTGTACAGAAGAGAAAGGGGTACTTGAAATTACAGCAAGCTAATACTACATTGTCAAACCTGATCAGTTAATACTGCAATTAATCCAGTAACTCCAAAATACAGTGCTTCCTAGATACTGAGGATGAGCAGAATCATTAATCTCAAGGCCAGTGTGGTGAAATGATGAAGCTAGAAGGCAGACAGCCCACGATCTACACTCCACTACACCGTTTACAGCATCCGGAGGGAATTCATAAGAAAGAACAATTCTAGCTTGAGGAGTTTAAAGGACGGTGAGAAGATATAATAGTGTAACCTGCAATGAGAAACCACGCAATTATGTGCATCTACAATATCACACAAGAAGCGAGCAAGATCAAAAGCCGGAAAAGATAAAGTGTACATTTTATTCTATACTAGTTAGATGAGATGAAATGGTGTCTATCTACCCTGGGGTTTCCAAATATATATTCCCCATCACTTAGTCTGTCTTGATAACTCCTGTATTACTGCATACCCCCATCACTTATTTAATCTCCAATCTCACGTTATTTCTGTTTGCCCTCCACTGGCTTCCTTCTGTCAAGCTAAGTGGTAGTAAAGGTAAGAAATAGATTTTCCCTCCACAATAGACAATACTACTGAGTAGACATGTAAATGGATACCATCTCGTATTATTGAAACTTCCATACCTGACAAAAGTTATGGAGCTTCTGACACTCAAAGTGCAGAGTATTACAATGTTCATCAGTACCTGATATGTCTTTGAATAATATGATAATGGAATATTGAACTGGGTTACTGAAGTGCAAGTAGCATAATTTAATTTGATTTTTGTTGATTGACTTTCGAAGATGCGATACTTTGTCCATCAGCATTCAATGGTGGATTCACAGAAACTGGCATATGCAATTCTTTGAGACAATACTTGATATTATGGACTGTGTCTAGTGTTAGCAACGGTTCTGGGTAACCCAGCTTCGGTCTGGGTTGGAAACAGAACTGAAATTCCGGACTAGGTTGGGAATCAAACCAGGTGACTAGTTCCTGGTTGAAACCCGGACCGGACATAGAACCGTGAGTTTTTGGCTGGGTTAGAACCGTACTTCGGTTTGAAGTTTCCGGTTCCCACAGCTTTGGCTGCAATTAAATATTTGAATTCTGATCATATCATGACATGATGTATATGCAGTATGTGCAGTTTTAGAAGCTCTTTCACCTCCAGCATTCAGATTTGCAATCTGACTGATATTCGATGAGTGGCGGTGAAATAAGGGCAAACTGTAGGCGAATGTCACAGGTTTTTGAAAGCAACCCCACGAAAATTGGTCCGCTGGCGAATCTGAATGAGGGAGATGAAAGAGCTCCTCAAACTGCACAATGTACGTATTGATCATGTCTTGATACAATCCGAACTCAAATTCTTAATTTGAGTGAAAGTTGTGAGGTTCAAATGCCGAATTGTTGGTGGTAAAACAGACCCAATTGCAATGGTCTGGGACTTCGTGTGCTAAAACCAGTTGCAACGGTTTGGTTCTGGTTTCACCCCTAACCTGGAACTGTCCAACTGAGTTGGAACCGTTGCTAACACTAACTATGGCAGATAGATATTTGAAATTTTGAGTACCAATTTGGACTGATATACTGGCTTTAATTGTATGAAAGACTAGTGAGGAAAGAAAGTTGTTTATGGCATTCCAATACAGAATGAATGGTGAGACTGAATGAATCACTCCCCATCTGGAATGGTATCTTGGAATGTTAGTAAATTACTAAGAGACAGATCAGGTTCAGGGCTTGCTGCTTGAGGAGATAGCAGTCAATATGCAGTCACTAGAATTGATCAAGTTCATGATGTTCATTGAGGTCCAAAGCAGGGGTCTTTAGATGAGCTTTACGAAGGTGGAGTATTCAAGCCAAAATTACCACAGAATTGACTCTGATTTGGTACAATAAACATTGCAATATATTTTCCAACACCTTTGGTCAAATGGTGGTACAGCTCAGCAATCTCTGGGAAAAGTACAAATCATTCCTGAACTGTTTTGTATAATATTCATGGAGACACATAATTCTGACTGGATGGTTGACATTGTTCAATAACTTAACACTTATAAATGCTTGGCAGGAAACGCTCCTAATACAATATTGTTTGGGTATACACTAAACCACATACTTACAAGTTGGACCATCCAGTGGCTACCGAGATTCTTAAATTCAAAGCAATAGCTTTACTGGATCCTGTTTTACATCATTTACTTCTTGTGTAGTAAATACCTTCTGCTCCACCAGTAGTGGTTGACAGAGAGGGTGAGTACTAGGTAGAAGGTGTTGGGGATACCTGAAGATATAAATACAGACTGCAGTGCATCATTCATTGGACTGGTTATGAAGAATCAACTGGGTTATACACATTGTCCATCAATAGCATCTGAGCAATTCAACAATTTCAATAACGGTACACATTCAAGCCATGAATATTAGAAAACATTCTCAGAGGATTTCAAATCCAACCTGCGTCTACTCTGAATGTACAACATTATCTGTAATCACTGTGTTAGATAACAGTGAGTGATGATGAAATTAGAAAATATCCATTCACTTTACAGGATGTGGAGAATTACATGAGAATATCAGAAAGTCGTGGTAGAATTTTCTAGTTTCATTATGAATTGGTTGAATATATTGCAGAATCACATGGTGTGTTTGGATAATCTTAATAAATGTGAAGCGGCAGTGTTTTATGAACATGATCAAAAATTTAGATCGTGCAATGAAGGATGAAACATTGCTTAGGGATGACAGGTAGATTGGATATAAAGAGGTGGTTGTTAGCATTGGAAGGTTTTGATATCCTCTGTCTATATATACGCTGTTGAGAATAAAAGCAATTGAAAACTTTGGAAGTGACTTCAGCCTTTATGTCTTGTCTTCGTATACAACTTGTGAGCTTGTGTTTAGATCTGGCTGCATTGTGTGACTAGTATAATTTAAGTCTGAGGTTATATATGACAGCTTGAGGTGTATAAGTCATATTTGGTCAAAATGATATTGTGGAGTTAACAATATTAGGGGTATAAGCCTTGCTCTAGTTATCTAAATCAGAACTGAAATCTTCATCCATTACTAACAACACTGTGGAGATATTTGTACTGAGTAATCCAAATGTAGGTTATCATTATTGGAAATAAAGTGATTTTTGTATATGATTAAGCTCATAGAGTTCAGAGTATTTGGACCAATCAAATCATGTCTGTGATCTAGATGACATTCACAGCCCAGTGAAGCTTATGTTATCGAGATGTATCAATACATGTAGAAGGTTTAGACTTGAACAAGATATATATATGATTATGAGCAGACTCTACAATACCTGTCTCTGGTTTCTTCATATCAATTTGATTATTGTTTTGATTTACCTGGTGCACTATCTTTGGCATGGTAATAACATACACCTGGAGACTGAGGAGTAATCAGATTACAAAATCAAAGCTACAAGCTGAGTGATAAAACTGTAAAAGGGAAAGGGAAATATGGAAAAAGATTGAGAAATGTAATTATCTAAAAGTAAAGATTAGTAGAGTAAATCCATATGCAATTGGGACAAGTCCTGATCTTGCCTAAGTGAAACCTTATACTCTGTCATCTCTGGAAGATGAAGATGTGGTGTGCAATCCACCCGATGTTGAAATCACAGATGATAAACTTCAAACGAGGAAGAATTATTTATAAAATACAAATCATGAATATCTGCTGGACTCAGTTACTGCTACTTATATGCTACTAAAGTAGCATATTGACCCCAGATGTTTTTCAACTGCCATACAAAAACAAATAAAGCAGATATTACTAACAAAAGTCAATGGAAACCTGTCAGCCTCTTTGTTGTTATTACTATCAGTGGATAATTTACACCCAGCCCCAGCATCTAGTTCTGTGAGTTCCCCATAAAGCAACTATACTAGTAATACACTATGATCCAGGTTATCTTCCATATAAGCCCTTGCCATTTCCCCCCTAAACAGCCTGTACATAATCCCATACTGAATTCCAGCTGGACAAAATGAAAATATGATGACTGGGATTGAACTGTATTGGCCTGCTCAAGAATCCACAGGTTACAAAAGTTGTTGAACAATCAGTTGTAATCATGAGGCCAAAAGCAGTGTATACAATCTCTGTTCTGTACGATATGGATAAATTGGCTGCTGCTGACTAAAATCAATTCTGTGGATTGCCCAAATTGAATGACACTGTCCCCTAAAAACTGGTGCTTAAACATGTTATCTATACAAGTCTCAAAGACATTCTTTGGAATGAATGTTAACAACCGCGTATAAATCAGATAATTTTACTGTTTATTAGGTAGCACCGCACTGCTACACATTGATATCAAACTGGAGGAAATATGTATACTACTGGATGTAATGGTGAAGACGAAGCCTGTTGGTAGAGAGCATCTTGTGCACAAGGCAGGATAATAATATATCACCTTGTCAACGGTAATATAATGGTATTTAGATGTATATTGAACATTTTACGACTTAATTCTCCATACATACTCAGATGCTCTTGCGAGTAACCATTCCACCAATACAATACATCTATACCCAATGCTGGAGGTGGGTAGGTAACTCAACAGAATGTTGAATTTTGGAGTTGTCAGATGTATTTTGCTTGCAAGATTAAAGGAGTTTAGCACTAACTGTAAAACCTGGTAATAGATGACAGAATCTACTGAAATGAAAAGTCTACTCTGCAATATACTATCAAGCTTCCCACTACGCCATCTCAGAATACTGCTGCATGTGACTAGCTATTGGCTAGTACTTAGTTCAGTACAGAAAGCCATATATCTTCTCTTGACAGAGTCCTGCTGCTTCTCACATGATAATTGTCCATACTTCTTAAGAAGACAATGTATGATGTGAAATTACATTGATGAAGAAATGAATTCTGGTATTGGCAATGGCCTTAGTGATGGTATGGGCAACAATGTTGCAGAGATACTCAAATCCCAACAAGTAGTATAATATTTGTTAATGTAAGTACAGCCACCTATTTGAAACCTGTCAACAGTTTTCCTCTGATCTGATTCCAAGACTCATCTTCCGCAAGTCAATTCCAGCAGCAAACTGAAAACTATACCTGTCAGGAGAGCAGTAATATTGTGAAACTCCTTCTGATAGTCCTTGCTCTGAAATAGACTGGTCTGTCAGTATCCACCGAGGTCATATTTGAGTTTGGTGATACTTCCATAATGTACCATCTCATTACGATTGGAGATATGGCCATGTGAAATATAATATTGATGTAGTGATACAAAAACTGACATAATGTGATGGTGTGCTATCTTCTTAATTGTTCATTTATAAATTGATTGAAAACATAGTATTCTTGGACAAATAATTCAAGGTGCGGAACAGGAGTCATATTGATGTTGGTAATCATGAATTGAATTATTAAAAATAATTTAATGCATTCTGTGCTGATATTGTCTCAGGTGGAATGCTGTTTGACCTTGGTTCTGCTCATTGCCAAAACAGTACGAGCTTGTTAGAGGCCAATCCTCAGCACACCACTCTTTAGGATAGTATCGGCATGACACAATAATTCACTGATACCGTCTTGTGGATGAAAATTGCTGTTTCCGAAAATTGCATATTGAAGCAACCACAAATTACCTAAATTTTTATATTTATACACTAGTGGTTTTACCGCATTATGCTGCTAACTAGGGCTATCCGCTGCAAGATATCTATCAATCAACTATATTATCAGATAACTACAACATTGTCATTATGAATTATATTTGTTTAGTAGTTGGCATAATTGCTGATGCATAATGCAATAATGCTTGATTACAATTATAGTAATACATCATCTGTAACTTGATTAATTAGTAATGGAAGAAAACATATTAATTTGTAACGAACTAATACTCTGCCCATGTAGACTAGGATTTTCACAATGCAGACTCACTCAATTGAAGGAATGTGATTCAATCAGGTCTCATACTAGTAGCAAAAGTTGTGAATACATTACGCACAGTACGCTTATGACTTGCCTGCTAAATACCCAGTTGTTGCCATGAGATATGGATGCTCCTGACTAGTCTCAGCCTCAGGACTCTGCATATTTACATCTTGTTTATCATCAGATGTACTTGCAAGTATACATAATTGCAACTTCACTGTTGATTGTCCTGCCAGCTCTTGAATCGCAGGTGGGGTTTGATATTAATTAGCACTGCTGATGTTCTTCAATTAACATCACAGTAACGACAACAGATTCAGGTTGTCATATTTGAGTCTGCTTGCAGCCCCATCGGTTGACAATAAATAATCTTCATCTTGGTCATGTTTAATACTACTCAAGATTTCTTGACTGGCAAACTTATTTATTGTATGAATAGATTTTATATATTGATAGCGATGTTGCGATCTCAATGTATTTGTTATGCAATCCACATAAATAGCACTACCACAATTGGGAGAAAACCCATAACAAAGAACTCTAGTAAATATAAGTGCACGCCTGAGCCCCAGTCTCAGCATATGAAACAATTAAAGATTGTGGCCACACAGAATATCATTGGGAAATGGGAAGAGATGGTCAGCAGTGCCATCCAACAAAATATACAGCTATGTGTACAGAATGCCAACCTGATTTAAGTGAACTGGTAATACTGCTGTGAGTATACCTGAACTTAAATAATGAATACAAAAATTATTGATTGACCCCTTCAAGAATTTTATTTTTGTAGAAGAAAAGAGCCTGATGATATCCTTGGCATGGCACTGGTAAATTTCAACTTCCAGATGCAGACATTCAGATACCAATATTCTGACAAAGATTATTGCATGTTGAGTTTTCTTAGCAGGTGAAAAAATAACCTGAACCTGGTGCCGAAACAGACATAGATGACTGATCCAGTTGAGTGGCTGTAAGATCTATGGTAAGACTTCATTCCCTTCATGAACAACTTCCAGGTCTTAATGGAAAATATGCAGAAAATATAGTAAGATAAGAACAAAAACCTCAAAGAAGGAATGATGTGTATGCTTAACTTTCGGTAAAGACCAAATTTTCTGGTAAGTGTCTACGCTGATCAAATCAAAGCAAATCAATCAGTAGGTGAATAAATATGGCAGGACAATAAGAATAATCAGAAAATCACTAACAGTGGACTACAACCTGAAATAAAGTTTAAGTTAAAGCAGAAAATCACAAAGAATAGATCATTGAATATTATTGTGAAGGTTTTCAATCACCTTACAGATTCTGTGTCAGAGTCGAATGGTATATAGCTAGGGTAGCAATAGCTTCATGCCAATCAAAAGCAGTCAATGTAATCATGTTAATATTGTGGGGATGAATGTATCATGCTATAACCGAAATCAAATTCAGCCAAAGTACTGAAACCCTACAATTCAAGATTGGAGAAAGATGATATATATTCTGCTGCTTCTTCTGTCTTGCTGGAGCTTATTGAAAGGCAGCAATTGGATGCAAAATGTATTTGCTGAGAATCACACAAATATAAATCATTCTGATATCTGAGTTATCCACATTCCAATCATGCTGAAAACCTTACTCCACACAAACAAAGTGATTAAATTCAAAGCTTTGAGAATCAATGAACAACACTGTTGCTAACCTCCACAGGTATCTGGCTTTGTGACAGAAATTGCATACATGGCAGGTGCGGTTGTTCTTTTAGAGTATGATGGGGTTAAGGGCAACATTGGATGACATTTAACTGGGTCTAACATTACTAATGCTGAGGGTTGTCTGAGAGACCTCAACAGCTCTGATGATAAGGCATTATTTATGTGAATTGTTGGAACTATAGAGATTACACATATTCTGCAGAGTACAGATATGAGATTACGGTCGATAGTTACAGAAACAATGAAAACCTGTCGTGTGTGATGGTGGAGGGATATGAATTGCTCCACATCTTTTTGAATGAATGAAACTGCTCTATAAACCAGTTCACATTATGGCTCACAGGTTTTGCATCCAAGGAGGTGTGCATGCAAGTACCAGCTATCAGAGTGTGATAACAGCACAATATGTAGATTACTTTGTCCCAGTCCACATACTGGAGGTGCTGGCCATTGTAGGATGCACATACAATCTTGCACAGAGACAACCAAGGTGGAAGAGATGTATGGTGGTGATATATTAGGCAATAACTTGATTATCATTTCTACGAACCCCTAGTAGCCATCGAGAGAAATGTAGATAAGCAATGATAGTGAAGTGGAACATGGGTCAGGATAACGAAACCTCTGGTGTACAACCGCAAGGTATTTGCAGACATACACCAGCTTTCAACTCAATGTCATATATTCCGGTGGATCCAGATGGAACACTAATGGTAAGTAGTGAGGGCTGTTCTACCACAGCCATTGAAATACTTGGAGCAACGAGATTCAATGATCGCTGAGCCAATATTCCCATCATCATGCAATTTGTCTACACACTCAATGAATGCAGAGAACCATGTGGAGTGACTCTGGGGTACAACATGATAATATATCCCGGTCAGAGTGAGGGTATCCACCGAAGTACTCAATGAATGAGCAGTGAACTGTGGCACAGGTTAAAGTACACGAGGAACTTCAGATCATCCAATGATGGCTACCAGCTTCCTTGCCTAGTTATAATGCGAGGCTGATGTGCATTCTGGGCTTGTTTTGGCTAAGGTGAACTGCTCAATTTGCAATTTCCTCCATTCCTTTCCACTTCATCTTCTCTAATTCCCAGTAGTAGTCAGTGGCTGATGGCCAGTTGGTAGACAGAATACCTTGCCTACTGATAATGGAGGTCATATCCCCATGGGATACAAGTATGAGGTGGTCATCTTCAGCCAAGATATCACACTGACCCATGCACTGCCCTAACCAAATGCCCACACAAATAATTAGCAGCCAGGCCTCATTATACAACATAGTCACATGTGGATCCTTTTGCAAGTTAAGTTGAACACTCTCACAGCCTAAAAATGAAACTATATATGCAATTGATTTGTCCAGTGATGATAATTGCTGGTGCCAGCAGCAATCTTATTTGACAAATTGTAGGATGGTGGCCTGCAGCTGTTAGTGGAGTACTGAACTGTTAGTACAGTCACTGTGAAAACTGATAGCCATTTCCATGGATCACTATTAGGCTTGCCAGGTTGCACAGTGATCAGATACTTACAATCTAACATCTTTGCAATGAATATCAACTCACATAAATTTAGGAAGGTGACTTGTACACATCAGTGCTTTACACTGGTTATGGCCAGCTCATATACCATATTATGCAATTTTGCATGATCAGTGAACCTGCTACCATACAATTAAAGCTTAATGAATACTTATTGCCTTATATTGACAAAATTGCTGTGTACTGTATTCTTGATTTACTAGTCTAGTTGACCAATAAGGAGGAAGATAGAAAGGAGGTACAAAATGTACTGGATCCACTCTGAGCATTCAGCCTCTACAGCAAAGCCCAAACATGAAATGGTCAAATTCTGGATGTGGAATTCTTTCAATGTAGTAAAATTCTTGAGGTGATTGGTATCGAGTGTGAGTACATATAGACAAGATAACTCCAGTTAATACTGGACCCAGTTTGAGATGTGCAGATGTTTCTGAGTATTACTTACATCTACTGGCAGTTTAACTAGAAATCAGTAAAGATAGATACAAAAATATCAGACTGGCTAAAGAAAGCAAAGATTAACAGGTCATCTAAACAGCATGAATGGTAATGGACTCAGGATTCCAACCTGGCATTTCAGGTATTAAATGGAGTCTTTAATGATGCAGTCAATCCCACACAGTTTGACTGTGCAATGCTGTATATTCTGTACACTGAGAAAAGTTGCTTCACATTGATGAGAATTTGCAAACAGAATGATAGTATTGTGATTCTTAGACAGGTAGATAACTACTTTCACAAATGCTCCACTGCTTATCAGAGCTGATTCAGAGACACTCACAAGATCTTCAGCACTGAGGAGCAGGTGCAAAGAATGGAGAAGTTTCACAAAAACAATGGAGCTTGTGATTACAAGATTCTTCAACACTTCCAAAGCTGATCAGTGGTCCCAGCGACTAGCTAAGTGTGTCAAGATTCACTCTTTACAAAACTGTGTGATTAACCAGCTGGAAAGTGTGAAGTACATAGTCAATTGACCGTCAAGAAAAGTTGACTACAAGTTCAGCTATAAAGACTGACAGTACAGAATCTGGACATCTGGGTGGTTATCACCATCTATAAATCATAGAGTCACCTAGTATTCAATATATAGACTCCCTAGGATACTGGCTTCAATGCCTCAACAATGTGACCGACTTTGGTTAAGAGTAAAATTGAAGATAAGAGGCCATCAAAATCAATTGACGAAGCTCTAACCAATGAAAGGACAATTTTAGCTATATTGGGTTCTCTGCAGTGGAGTATCTTGCCAATTCCATCAGAATCCAGCACCTGATTAGGTTAGAGCTCTAATGACTGCTGAGTTAGAATCAAGTGGCAGTTCAGATTTTGTGATGGTTTCAGAGATATGGTAGTATGTTACCACCTCCATTTCTTGCTCCCAAAGCATGACAGCACATCACACATACAGAGAACTGCAAATGCAACTGTTACGGCTATCTCAGTCTTGGGAGGAACAAATAATGAATGTTCCAACAAAATTGCCAGAATCGATGGCAGCACATCAGCAAAATGTATTTTCGTGACTGGGAGCCGCCAGGAGTGTGTGAGAAGAGGCGGAGTGAAAACTTAGAAGTGTCAAATTCAGGAGAAAATCAGACTGTAGCAGGGTATTTCAGCCAACTTTCGGAGTAACTAGGATCTCTGGTGACTGGTACAGGAGAACCATGAGAGTGGTTGTGATAAGTTTGGGAGCATCTGGGACTGTTGGCCAACATTTGCAGCAATCCCAAACTAACTCAGAGAGATGCTTGGGTTCTGAGGGATATTCATTCGAAATACTGCAGGGGGTATCTGAGATTCTCTGGAGATAGACGAAGCAATAAGGATACCCTCCATGTATGATGCATGGATTATTGTTCATTATCAACTTCTACATCATACTATAGTACCCAGCATTTCATTTAACATTCTACTGTTGCATCACTACATTGAGGAGAACCAACGACAATGACGAGTAATTCAAGGATAAAAGCAGATAAATCTGAAACAATCACCCAACTAAGCGATCGAATGATATCAATCAAACATAGCCTCAATGTCATCCACTAAATCTCCTGTCTCATCAGGGCTGACAAATGCCGGAACACACAATTCATCAATGGTGCAAGAGGCTGGAGGCGCTCCTTGTATTTCGGAATGATTCAGGCCTGGCGAGTGGGTGACATTGAATTCCAATGTTGTTTGGCTCGATTTGTGATATCTAAATAGTTGGTATTGAGAAGTTAGCTCGTGGTGATTCAAAATGGAGTTTGTCAGGCAATATGACGAATTCGTGGAGAAAAGAGATGCACCACCAGGAAAGGAGGAGTGCCTGATGGGCAGTGCAGGGTGGGCAAGGGGAGTGATGATGGTGATGGAGGAGTGCAGAACGAAATTAAAGGGCACAAATCCAGGCCGAGGAGCGCCTATCCAGCGGAGCAGCCCATCCATGCTGAGCATCGCCGGAAGTGGAGGGAGGTTACGAGTCTGGAATGAAATACAGGTGCTCCTAATCGAAGTCGAGGAGGGGATTGAGGACCACCCATTCAGCAGGAGGAGCACCGACAGAAACGGCAGTATCGAGTGCTGAATCAAATACCGAAGTGCCATTCCAGACTGAGGAGACCTAATGGGGATTGAGGAGCGCCTATTATAGCGGAGAAGCACCATGGGGGGGGGGTATGCAGCAGCCCACCTTCTGTAATCGATGAGTGCAGTGGCTTCTGCAGTAATACAATCTATTACTGTGGAAAGGCAAATTTTATCTCAATATTCATCTTGAGCAAACATAACAGTAACCTTCTTTCCAGTGGCATACTCAGACAGCGTACAATGAATAGCTGCGGCCACAAGCGCTAACGTCTGTGGTGCGAGAGATTGAAAGAACCGCAATGTGGTTGGCGGTCGCCCCAAGCAATCGGTGGTGAAGCAAAACTAATGGTAGATTAAGTGAAGCACTTCCATCTGCATGAACAAATGATATCTTATCTTCGATGACCTTCGAGAGATAAGCATTGTCAAACAGGACCTCCTTAACCTGCATTCGAAGCGCAGTCTCTGATCGGAAATGCAACTGTTAACTACAGAACATCGGTCAACGAGATCCAACTGCGAAACGCCCTCGAATGATACTAATCTCTTGTTTGAACTATGTATATTTTTGGGGTTTAGTACTATCATAAGTCCAATCAAAGAGCAGAAACCAGAGTAAACACTTACAGCTTCTTGGGTTTGTGGATCGATTTTAAGAAATGGCCCACCAGGCAATTGACACACTGATGTCGTATCTACAGAAGTACCTGCTAATGCCCACTGACGATCCTGGCCTTCAATGGCTAGTTGCCAAGGTTCATCAAGTATCGAGTACTTCTCATGGGAAATGATTGGCCAGGGAGTCTTGGTGAATGCCATTGCCTCCATGAACTGTTTCGCTACCTCAAAGGTAGCCTTTGGGTGTTGAGGAACATTGTGATCTCCACGGGCCTGTGGTTGAGCAACACTCTGGTTTCCAACAGCATTGGGAAGCGGGAGCGCCTGGGCGGGTACAATGTCAGACTCCGGGAATGCGTTGATGGTTGACTTTTGGGGTTTGAGCAATGGCGGTACAATGGCTCTGGCTGAATATTGCAGATTCAGAAGTGAAGTCTGGGCAATGACAGTATCAGCACGTTTCCGTTTGTTTGGTAGTGGAACCCTTGGTGTTCGTAATGTCTTACCACCGCCTGCCAGGTCTAGATGTAGAACCTCATGCTGGATGTCAAAATTGTCTTCTTCGATATTGGATGACAAGGTGGACACTCTAGGGTTTTTGCTGTCACCATTGCTGATCTCCCGATCGGTATTGTCATCATCCTGCATTATAAGAACTATAACGCGGACATTAGCTATCTCTAACACAGTGCATGACGAGTCGGTTGGAGTTTTAAAAATTGATTGGTAATGAAAATGGGCTGTCTTCTTGAATGCACGTTCAAGTGCTCTCTCATGGTGTGATTTTTGTTTCTTCTGTGAATAGTGATTCCTCACCTGGCTGGCAGTAGATTTCATGTTGACCAAGTGAAGTTGGGGAATGTAGACAGAAGCATATAAGAGTAAATATTCCATGAAGTTTAATAGAATAACGGGAAAATAAGACAACAAAGTAACACACGGTCGAGCAGGATGCATTTTGATGTGTGCAAGGAAAACGTGACGCCCAGTGAAGGAGGATGCAATTCGGGGAATGTCTGGAAAGTGTCCAGAAGACAGTATTGGCAGTTCATATTTATAATGTCGATTCAAGTTCTGTGTTGTGTTTTCGGAAGCCTCAGGTGCACCAGATTAGATGGAATCTTCCAGCCCCCAATTCCCAAATGTTAGCACTCATATCAAAGTACATTATTGATGCAAGAATTGGAGGTTGGTGTCAGGCAACATACCTAGAATTTGAACCAGATGCACCTGAAAATCTCGACACACATGAATAACTAGAGACATTAACAAGGTTGTATCACTAACTAACTCTCAGGGCCGGACATATGTGGAATAGTGAGAAATGGGTTGATCTTGATCGCCCCTGCATCTGACTCTGCCGAAGTTAGTTCATTATGCCTCAAATTTGTTGTATGGTGTCCGGTGTCCAGAATCTCTCTATTGACCAAAAACTCACTGACTCTCGCTAAGTCTAATTGACACGTACACATCAACCAAAGTGCATGCAGCTCTACTGCACTCAACCATAAACCAACCCACGTGATGACTGCACTCAAATCCATCCCCACACTCCTCCAGGGCGGTATCACGATCGTAAGAGCTAAAATCTAAATAAAACCAAGTTAGATCTTGCCTGCAGCTCTTCCCAAACGACACCAAGCTCAGAATTCCTTGCAAACAATCAGCTGTGCCTGGAGCTTCACCAAAGCTTCTCTGAAGCAAACAACCGTGCCTGGAGCTCCTCCGAAACAATTATCCCCTCACTCAATATCTCTTTGCTGCAACTTTCACATTCACGCACGTCACATCCAGTCGAAATAACCTTCCAAACTGGCATGCCACGTCCACAAGGCTTCCTCGACCTCGAGCACTGTCCTCTGCCAGCAATTTGTTGTATATATTGATTCCGTAGCCATTGACTGGAACAATCGGCAATCCCCGATCCATAAGCCGTGATTGGGACAACGAGTTGAGTGCTCCTTTGACATGCAAGACGTTTCTCACAACAACCTCATGTTTTTGGCCTCCTGGTAACCGAAGTCTCTGTTGTACATCACCATGCCTGGTGGCCTTACCCGCTTTTCTGCCAGGAAAGTCACGAATCTCTAGCGCTTCGCTTTTGGTATATTCCATGTACCGTTGGAACATTTGTCGGTCTCCGCAAATGTGGGAGGTGGTGGCACAGTCTAATTACCAGCTCTCCTTCGATGGGGCATCTCTGTGAGTAGTTGTCATCCAATAGTCCTCAATAGATGTCGTTGTCGTCACTGCGGCTGCGCCTGTCTCTGTTGCTGTCGGTGCTGCACTCTCCACAACTGCAGTGGTTGGACAATACTGTGCAATGTGCCCCACATTATGACATCTGTAGCATTGCTGAGTATCCCTCGAATCCCTGCGGCGATGTTTCTCACTCTATGAACTACTACCATTGCTCTCACTATCGCTATGACGGGACTTCTGGGACTTTCCAGTAGGCTTCGAATTCCGCTTCTCACTCTTCGTCCGCAACCTCGTGAACATGACTGCCATCTCCAGATTGTCTTCTCTCTGTAATCACGCATCGTGGGATTTCATCTTCGTAACAATCTCCTGCGGTTTATCGGCCAGGGTGTCAATCTTGTCGTACAACAACTGGGTTGAAAACCTCTGATCATCATCCTTCGGTACACCCTTCCTCAGGTAATAGGTGTGGTCGCTCTTCAACATAGTACCACTACTAGTCGAACTGTTGGTATCGGTGCAAAGATTGAAGTCATTTACATACCTCTGAATCTTTGATGTGTACTCCTGTACATTCTCGTAATTGCTCAAATTCACCGCTGACATCTTGTCGAGCGAAGCCCACACATTGAGCTTCACCTTTGACTTGTAGTCCTCCTTCAGCCGATCCCACAGTGCCTTCTTGTCTTTCTGAATGCCATCCTGCTGCTGCAATGACCACTCCATCGTGAGGAGAATGGTCAACCACGCGATTCCGTGCTGATTCTTCCTTGATTTGAACTCTGTCGCGTCTTCTGGTGCTTCCTCTTTACCATCGACAATGCCAATAACCTGCTTCTGCTCCAAAAGTATTTCAACTTCCAAACTCCAGCTCTTGTACTCCGTACCATCCAACTTATTAATCAAGATCGCTGTCAATTTGGCCATCGTGTCATCCGTACAGGCGTTGAGTCTGTCTGTACTCCTCCGAGACCGTGTCGATGATGCCACAATTCGAGTCTAGTTCTTCAAATCAGCGAAGTGCCTCAGCTCACAACCTGTTGTATGGTGTCCGGTGTCCTGAATCTCTCAATTGATCTGAAACTCGCTGACTCTCACTAAGTCTAATTGATATGTGCACATGAACTACAGTTCATGGGGCTCCGCCGCACTCAACCCTAACCCAACCCACGTAATGACCGCACCCAAATCTGTCCGCACATAGTTCGACCATATGCGAGGTGACTGTGTGGCACAGAATTGTCAGTGTGTTGGAGAATGGAGCAGGACTTGGATGGAGGATAGAGTTGGGACCTTCGTGAGAGGCAATAGTTAAAGTCACCTGGGTTGACACTGAGTTTGTTGCTGATAGTAGACAAACATGAATCTCTGAATACAGTATACCAGTCAGAAGGGCACCCTATTTTGATCATAATCTGTTGTTTCAGAATTCTGCTGCAAACTTAGCAGTTGATTAGGTAATATTGTGTGCAGAATTTCACTTTCAGTGGTCCGAGTCTGCTGAAGTCACAATACGTATGCAGTTGGGGTAAGAGAGGACATAGAATTTGGGTTTACAAATGAGAGATTCAACATAGAGAAAGAAAGGTAAAGGTACGATGAAGACTCAGAGGTAATCTTACCGATTCCATTGCTCGTCAATGCCATGATTGGTTGGGACTGCGTTATAAATAGTCACTCACATTAAGATGTTGGGCATAATATCTTGTAAATTCCACATCATTTAATCACAAACTGATTATGAGTCTCAATGCTACAATGTTGACTGAACATAAATAATGGAGTTCAATGCATTGCATAAGAACAATATGAATGCATTATGAGGCTTTATCTGACAGCGGAAAGACCAATAACAGCATGCAGTTACAGTCGATTCAGGTGCAGCTAGTGTTAGCAACGGGTCCGGGGAACCTGCCAGCGGTCCGGGTTTGGACCGCATAAACGGGTCGGTTCGGTTCCAATCTCAGGTGTCACATTTCGGGTTTCACATTTATGGTTGCATCCAGATATGTTACTGTTGATCGTAAAATATTGACATTGGTATGTTACAGTCCATTTTCAATGTATTGGCCGCCTCAATGATCAAAACGAATAGACACACATGCCCTACCACATCCTGAAGATGAGGGTCAACCGAGCGTCAAGAATTGTGGGTCTTGCATCTTCGGTAATATGAGTGGCGCTTAATCACAAGTATCCATAAACAAGGTAATAGCAGCCTTTATGGGCACATATATACCGAATATTGCCACCACATCCTCCGGGACTGTAACAACTGATTTCATTTACATAGCTACCACTAACTATTCGTGAGCCTTTTAGTGTACCAAAATTGTCAACTCTATGTATATAGACAATAACGGCCACATTGCGCTGTAATTAACCATAATGGAAGGCCATCAATCATTAACACTCCGTTGACACTCATTTTCATTATGAGGCAGGGAGTGTTTCACTTTCTCTTCTGCCTATAAAGGCATCCAATACTTCGTTTATAACTGTGTGCAACCTATCGCCCACAAGATTACCCAGGATACGTGACCAAGAATCGTTGATGCTCAGTTGACACTCATTTTCATGATGGGACAGGGAGTGTGTCACTATGTCTTCTGCCTATATGAGCAGCCAATACTTCGTTTATGACTACATGCAAACTATTGCCCCCCAGATTACCCAAGATACATGACCAAGAATCATTGACGCTCCGTTGACGCACATTTTTATGATGTGGCAGGGAGTGTTTTACTGTCACTTTTGCCTATAAAGGCAGCCAATACTTCGTTTATGACAATTTGCAACCAATCGTCCCCCAGATTACCCAAGATACGTAACCAAGCATCGTTGATGCTCCGTTGACGCTCATTTTGCCATGGGTGTATTCACATCATGCAATCGTTTCATTTGGCGTAGTCTATCATTCACGTTGATTTGGTAGCCTTTCTGATGTTTACATTTACTTTTTCTTTATCACTATATTGTTCTGTAATAATACATATAAATATATTCTTACAATTTACTTTACAGTATCCGCAGATTCAGGATAATAATACTCACCAAAATGCCATGCCATTCGATCAATGCTAGTCATCACTGCCAGGTTCGCTCAATAGGCTGCTCTGGTCTTCAAATTGAATTTTAGCTGCATTACCACACAGCAGATAGTGTACTAACCAGTGGATATTCCTTCATCAGGCAGCATATTTGGATCAAAATATGTATCAGGCTAGCTATCCTGAACAGATATATCGAGGGTAAATGATTGAGCACTGGGAAGCGATGTATGTGAATACGCATATCCAGCCGGCAAATTGACAATTTCCATCCTTTGAACTCCAGAAGTGTTTCCGGTTGAGGCGGGTGGTGTTCTGGGGAGAGGCGGCGTTCGCTCTGCAGCCGGCTCTGGAGTCTGCTGTCTGCGTCGGTTGAGCGGAGGTGCACCTGTTCCTTTGCGTCTCTAGAGTGTCCGCAGATTTTTTGCGCTGCCATTTGGGCAAGGAAGGCATTTGGGCGTGTCGTTTTGATGAAGCATAGCCGGGTGTCTTTCTAACAAAGCCTTCACCTTATTATGCCCAGGAAACTCAACACCCCGCTTCTTCTCTTCTCGGATCTCGGCGCAAGGTTTCTTGATTAGGTATTGTGTTTCCTCTATTGCGGCGCGCGAAAACCCCCCTTTGGCCATTTTGGCCATGTTCAAGGCCAGGCACATATCGGACTGTTGCAGCTGTACACGACCTTGTTGCCTTCCCATCGTAGCAGACATGTTGAATACCTACAGGAATTTAGTTGCTGATTCAAACAATGAGATGCGGCTATTACCTCAAACATATACGCTTCTGTAGCCTCCTCTAAGGTGATTAAAGCCTGCTTCATCCACTGTCGGAGATGGTTATCACAAAATTCATCTGCGAAAATCTCAGATGTTACAACATTATGAGATTCGATTCTGCAGATTGTGTGGATGAATGCCTTGGTCGACCATGGAGGTTTCCCGTTACCGTCAGTAATAAAATGGTCATGTAGTTCTCGGCGTTCACCCGGTGAATGGCATACGGTTAATTGATGGCCATTGACCGTGGTATGGATATACTCACATCCAACTGCATGGTGCTACTTATTCGTGCTACTTCCAGTCTTACGGACGATTTTTAAATGTGCATCCTGGGTCATATTGTTGGTGGCTGCATTGGCAGCGTTGCGGTGGACTAACTGGTGTCTGCGTTCTTGCTGTGTGCCAATAAGTGACGTATTTGACGAAGTGCCTGCGAATCAGCTGGATTTGGATCCGCTCGGACCTGGCTGAGGTGGTTGTGTAGCCATGATTTGGTCGTGTGGAATAGGACAGGAAGCTGATAACGAAAGAAAGTGGGAAGTCCTGAGGATTATATAGTTAGCTTCATGTCAGAATGGAATAATTAGCTGCCAACATGAGCATTATACACAAGATGAATCCTGCTGCGTATCATTGCAAGTTGCAGGGGTTTTCCACAGCTCCGAGATGTGTAATATGTCGGTCCCTGGTTGTTTCTTTGTTCACAGGGATAACTTGTGGTGCACAACAGCCGAAATCACATGATTGTCAGCTATAAATTGGCCATTGTTCGAGGGAAAGGACATTGGCTGATCTTTGTCTCAAAGAATTCCTGGGATAATACATGAAACTGATGCTAACAATCAAGTCATGTTGTACAGTTAGCCTAAGCATTCCCGATTTATTGACAGTCAAAAGGGAGGTTTTGCTTTGTTATAGATGAGTAAACGTACTTACCTTGACATAAAAGACGCAGCTTGCCTCCATATTGTCCATATCTTGCAACATCCAACATCTCGCCCAACAGCAAAGTCAACACAAACTACAATGGTCAATGCTCCAAAAAAGAAATTTTCGACACTTCCGCCTGGCAGATATGGCAAATCGACAAAGCGGTCTACCCAATGATGTCATCAAGCGAATGAAGGTATGAGTGGCTTGGAGGCCGAAATAGTCTGAGCCCTTGGGGCACTGCGCTGCTGAAGATCCAAAAAGAAGCTTGCGGCGGAGAACCGACAAGAAACCCACTTCTTAAACAATGAAGAGCAAGAGAAATGGATTGAGGATTATGTTGAGAGATAAACCGCTGGGGCAAGAAAGCGATTTGAAGACGCAGAGGCAGCGGTGCAGCAAGAGCAGGAAGATATGAAGCATGCTGAAATCGTGGGATTGACGAACAAAGAGCCCGAAAAGACTATTGAAGAGATGATGGTTGCTAATGGAGACTGTCTGAGTGATCTTGCAAGTTCCGGCGATGGGGAGGATGGAGAAGATGAGGATGATGAAGAGACAGAGAAGGGCAAGCTGACCTAAGATGACGAACCTGGCTGGGTAATGGGCACAATCACCAAAATGGTACAGCAGCGCATGGAGAGGTTTCGACAGAAGCAGATGAAGCTTGACGAATTGACACAATCAGGATGGGAGGATGCAGCCGACATCTTCCATGAGATAGATAGGAGGTACGGTACATCCGAATTGATGGTTCGGGCTGTAGTTCAACCGCACACGGGTGATGAAGCTGCGGCACCTGCACTGACAACATTTGGACAGCTCATGAAGTGTCTTAAGATTGTCTCTGGAATATCGCAAATGCCGCATGGGACTTCTCGACCAGGGAGTAGTCATATGAGGCTTGGTTCGATGAAGCCGCAGTCGAACACAAGCATATCCGGTCTTGAGCCCGGCGCAGAGCGCGATATGTAACCTTTGCTGAAAGCGAAGCCTGATGAACCAGTATGCATTTACTGCCGCATATAGCCTCCAGCTGATTACAATATAGATTTGGGATTCGGATGAAGACATGGTGACGGCTCCTGCATCTGCCGAGGAATAGATAGGCAAACTGTTATTTCTGACATCATATCTTTGTGAAAAGCTATTTGTTTACCAATTTTGCTACGTGTCAGCATTTTCTTGATTGCTGTGACCTAACTGAGAGACATGATAATTCGTCTGTGCATGCGCAAGGGTCGAACGCACCATGTGAAAGTTCCATAATCCAAATCACGCGGACAACCAGCCAAAACATTCAATTTCTATCTGTGGGTGACTGTTAAGCGACAAAGCAAAAGCTAAATCAGTGACGACATATACTAACATAATTTAAGTGAGTGATGTCATACGTGTCATAGATAGAGCGATCAGTGGTCAAGATGAATCTGTCTCAACGATGGCCGTGATGCCATATTCATCTATGTATCCAACAGCATAACTCTCCACACAGACCTCGTGTACACAGTTGAGATATTTGAAATTGCTTATGGCACGTCTTGGAAATCGATGAGAAGAACCTAGATAAGGAAAGGGGACGAAGTCGAGCTATGTTGATGAAAAACTAGTGAAATGATCTATATGTCGCAAATTGCCAGCCAAAAGCACGGGAATGTCATAGGGCCATGTCATCTCTCACCCAGATAGCGTGGAGAGCAGTTGATCAGAAATTGAGAGGTAAGGAAACTCCTGGATGGAAATAATTATACATACAAACGCAATATTGGATGTTAATAATGTGTATATGATTGTTTGCATACAATTATTGACAGTACAAAGGCTATTTTGATGTGATTATTGTGAACATCAACAGAGTGTGAACAATTTTTAATCTTACACATTCGGCAATCAAAGGGCTGGATTGTCACATCCTTACAAAGTGAATGTATTGGTCGGCATTGTATCAAAAAAGGCTAATACTCCGCTCAGTGCCGTAACCTAAAATTAAGCATCAACGAAACGTCGACAGAGTGTCAACGATTTTTGGCATTGCATCATGGAAAATTCAGAGGGTTCTGCGCTGATGTTAACTAATAATCGAACCATCGGCCGCCTTTCCAGGCAAATGTAGTTACTGCAACACCTTTACTGTGTCCTAAAAATGAGCATGAATGGAGCGTCAATGACTTTTGGCCTTGTATCATACAAAATGCAAGGGCTGTGCAGCAATGATCATCCATAATCGAACTATCGGCCGCCTTTCTAGGTGATACCAATTGCGACAACATTGCTACTTTGTCGTAAAAATGAGCGTCAATGGAGCATCAACGACTTTTGACAGTGCATCTTGGAACATGCAATGGCTGAGCAGCGACATTAAGCCATACTCAGACGATTAGCTGTCTTTCTAGGGGAAAATCATTGCAACATCATGGCTACTAGGTACAAAAAATAAGCCTCAACGGAGCGTCAATGACTTTAGGCCTTGCATCTTCGAAAATGCAAGAGCTGTGCGGCGACATTCAGCCAAAATCAAACTTTCGGCTGCCTATCTAGGCGAAAGGAGTTGTGACAACATCACTACTATGTCCTAAAAATGAGCATCAACAGAGTGTCAACAACTTTTGTCCTTGCATCCTGCAAATTGCAAGGGATGTGCAGTGGCATTAAGACATAATCGAACTATCAGCCGCCTTTCTTGGCAAAACTGCTTTCCACGACATAGTCACTATGCTTCAAAAATGAACGTCAACTGAGCGTCAATGATTTTAGGCCTTGTATCATGGAAAATCAAGGGGCTGTGCGACATTATTGATTCATAATTGAACTATGGGCGGCCTTACTAGGCAAAAATTCTTGCGACAGGATGGAAATCATGTCCCAAAATGAGTGTCAACAGAGTACCAATGGAGCGTCAATGATTTTTGATCTTGCATCTTGGATACTATAACGGCAATGGAATGCAGATAACCCACAATGAACCTATCGGCAGCGTTTGTTGGCTAAAATGCTCGTGACCATATTGCATCTGCCTTCTACAATTGAGCGCCCACGAAGCCTCAACAATTTTTGTGGGGGCTCAGAACGCTACACAGCAATGAACTGCATTGTGCTATTCCTTAATTGACTTTTACATGGTCAGTCTTTGCAATCTGTCTTTGTATACAACTTCACAAAGATGCATGCAATGTCTTACAGATCTGACTTTTTTGCTTGTATCTGTACAGCCAATATTCAAGGACCCACAGTCCGCTATACTGTAATGGTACTTTCGGCTGTCTTCGGAGTTGAATCACCCAGCTTTCTAATTCTAACCGCTATGTCGAATTCAAAATCTTTGAATACCTCTTTGCTCGAGGTTATGATCTCTTCCAAAAACGAATGTGTCTTTATTCGTGATTTGAGCAACCTTACTTTATACATCATATTCAATGCTTGGTAGGCTTCAATGAATGTAAGCTTCAAGCGGCTTATTGCCCGGAATAATTCTAGACATGGGCCTTTGTGGCGATTCTATATACAATGCGGAATTGAGGAGACCGGCAGCCCTGGCATCATATGTATCGTTTGTCATCAAGTTCTTCGCCATCCATCAGAATATGAGACCAGCCCAATTGGGAAACACTTGTTGGCCCATGCTTACATCGCAAAGTTAAACAGATTACCACAGTCAGAGGTTACTGAATTGACCAGTTCGACAGTCCATGAAACAGCGTTGGCCATCCTGAAGAGGCAAGGAAGTCGAGGAATCACAACAGTATGTTCGCAGAGTCAAATCCTGTTTGACATCCAGTGTATTCCCTATTGACCGAAATGACAGACAAAATGTTCCAAACAGGCCACTAAGGACTTTGACAATTCCAAATTTCACCAAGACACGTGGAATCACTACCTCATGTTAGGATTTGTTTCGTCTCATATTCCATGGAACGCTATATCGAATCTGTAGCTACAATGCTCATATGAAGCATTACGCGATGACCTAGTACTGCCATCCACTATGACCTTTGGCAACATTTGCCGGAGGGAATATGTATTGACCATGGATGTAATCAAGAAGCAGTTGCCGTCACGAAATAAAGTTAGTTTAGCTTTAGACGGATTGACTTGAATGAACAAACTAGCCATAACGTCGCTCATTGCTTACTATATGGATTGAAATTGGGCATTGCCTGAAGTTCAACTAGCTTTCAATGAGGTTGATCACCAATTCTTCTGCACTTTCAAAAGCTAATTAAGAATGACATGTCAAGGGCCAAAATACTAGAGCAGGGCTAGCCGTATATTTGAAGAATGTGCTTGATCGTTTTGAGCTTACCAATGGCCGTTTGTTTAGTATTACAACTGATGATGCATCCTCAAATTACTCGATGACATGTCAGCTGCATTCAACACTTGAGGCCTCTGAAATCGAGTGGCCTGCATTCAGGAACCATATACCATGTATGGCGCATGTCATGCAGCTGGCTTTAGGTGCATTCTTGAGCAGTCTTGGTGTAAAAGGCTGCACCAAATCTTGGGAAGCCCATGAGCGCGATCAGCAATTTGGAGAGAATGAAAGCATAGACATCGAGAACAGTCAAAGATTTCGAAAAGATGGTAATGCTAGAATGAACAAGGTGTCAGCCAGAAGACCAGGTTTGGCGAAGATAATTGAGAAAGTACATATTTCATGATATTTTGAAAGTTCTGAAACTGACCGACCTCTAGCAGAGAATTCTTGCAGTATTGATTACACTGATACCTGGTTGCTGAAATGAGCTCATTGACTGTCAAAAAGCCAAAGTCCGCATTGCAGTACTTCCAATTATGGATGAGAAGACACATTGGAACTCAACATTGGTATTGCTCAAGTGTGCCTACTGTTTACGGGAATTGACCTGCGAGTAGATCCAACATCCAAAATACAGTAATTACCGGCCACTTTTCACAACTCAAATTGAATGGACCATTGTGAAGTATGTGATGGAAGTATTGAACCCATTTCAATATTGGACCCTGTGGATGTCGAAGAGGCATACAGTCACATTGCGTCATGTCATCACAGTATACAATGACATGTTCGATCACATGGATGGCGTGATGCGAGCTTGGGCCAAGAAGAAGACTCCTTGGAAGGAAGACTTGTTCTTCGCTGTGAAATTAGCTCGACAGATGCTTTCCGAATACTATGCTAAAGTGACTGCAACGACGGGCATGATTCTGATTTGTGTACATATCCACGATCCTTTCTGGAAGTTGCGATCGTTCAGAAAGTGGGACAAGGGAATGGATATTAATTCTGAGGACGAGACATCCTATACTACCCAATACCAGGAGTCGTTTCTGAAGTATGTGGATCATGAATACTGTGCTAAACATCGATGTGTGCTGGTCAATACACCTGAACGCTTACTGAGCAGCAACCTTGTCCCCTCTGCAACGGCTTCTGGATCCTGTCAATCATCCTTTGATTTATATGATTGGTCCGGCGATGATGAAGAATACTTAACACCTAACAATGTGGCCGAGACGACACCTGGACAAAGCGATCCCACATCACGCTTATTGGCCGTCGCCAACTCTCTATTTGAAATCCCCACCTGAAGCCCCAGAGAACTGGGGGCAAATTAATCCACATCTCAATGGTTACCACTCAAACCCAATGGAGATTAGCAGTACATTTTGGATACGGGACATAACCGACTAGTGGCACCACCAGGAGGAATTGCACTCAAAGTACTCCGATCTCTCCAACGTGGCACACCACATATTCTGTATCATACCAGATGGTGTCAGAGTGGAGGCCAGTTTTTCCATTGGGCGAGATGTTATTGGCAGGAGGCAGTCAAAAACCAAAGGCGAGACCCTTTGGGAAGAAGTTGTTGTAAGGCAGTTTGCTTGAGCCAATGGCGGGATTTTGGCAGGTGATAACCCAGTATCAGATACAACGAACACTGAAAATGACTCGGAAATGAAGAACGAGGTGTAGGAAATGAAATTTCACCGAATGGCCAAGGTCCACGACTTTTTGGAGATGTGGCAGGGCAGCCAAAAGCTATGTGCTACACAGAAGGAGTCGCACGCTCGAAACAAGCAGATGATGTTGTACGGTGGCGTGCGCTCGAGTAGTCGAGTGTGTGCGGGCCTATGCGAAGGTGTGTCTATTGTATCGTGTAACGAGACATGTCGCATCGACATAAGGTCGATCGATGACTAATGGTGCTAACTACAAAAGAGGCAAGTTACATCATAGTCCTTGGCATAGTGATATC